>Ga0208596_1000065_pt1 | contig 36584 bp, 29 predicted proteins | sample LakMenEpi12Jul11_FD_150686 | JGI IMG/M metagenome (GOLD analysis project Ga0208596, IMG submission 150686) | Freshwater microbial communities from Lake Mendota, WI - 12JUL2011 deep hole epilimnion (SPAdes) | ecosystem: Environmental > Aquatic > Freshwater > Lake > Epilimnion/Euphotic zone ...
CCGGGAAGAGCGCAGCGTAGCCGCTCGCCTCCGGGCCGAAGCGCGCGCCGAGCCCGCTCGTCACGAACACCAGCGCCGCGCCCGCGAGCATCCGCGCGGGCAATTCGCCGCGCGAGGGCGGCATCGCTGGGCCTGCTGCGGGGGGTGACATTCGGGGTGTCGCGGATGCGGATATCGCACCCATCGCGCGTGGCGCGAGCACGAGTGCGACGAGCGCGACCGCGGTGGCGGCCGTCAGCGTCGCGGGCAGCAGGCTGAGCGATGCGGCGAGGGCGAGCCATGCGGCGGTGGCGACGGCCGCGGTCACGGGCCACGACAAGCGTGGTGCGAGGCGCGCGTAGAGCACGAAGAAACCTGTGGTCGCGGCGACGCCCGCCATCGCGCGCTCCGCAGCGGCGACGCCGAACGCGACGCTGTTTTCGAGCGTGAGGATCAGCAGGATGGGGCCGGCGACGATCGGGAAGCTGCCCAGCCAACCGGCGGTGCGTTGCCCCCAGCGCCGGCCGGCCAGTGTGACCGCAGCGAGCAAGGTCGGCACCAGCAACAGCTTGAGCGCGAGCATCAGCCCTGCGGAGGCCATGCGCCCTCGAGCTCGAGCAGCGCGGTCTTTCGCTCGACGCCGCCCGCATAGCCGTTGAGGCGGCCATCGGCGCTGATCGCGCGATGGCAGGGGATGATGATGGAGATCGGGTTGCGCGCGTTGGCTGCGCCCACGGCGCGTGCTGCGCCCGGTTGGCCGAGGAGTGCTGCCATCGCGCCGTAGCTGCGTGTGCTGCCGTACGGGATGTCTTGCAGCGTCTGCCAGACCTGCGACTGGAATGGTGTCCCGGTCGGTCGCAGCGGCAGCTCGAAGGTACGCCGCCGTTCCCCAAAATATTCTTCAAGCTGGCGGCGGGTGTCCTGCAGGACGGCATGCCGGGGCGAGGCGGACCAGTCGTCCCCCGGTCGCGGGGCATGGGCGGCGTCCATGAAATAAAGACCGACCAGCGTATCGGCAGCTGCGAGGGCAAGCAGCGTGCCCACCGGACTGTCGATCAGCGTGTAGTCCATCAGGTCACCTCGTTACGGACCGGATCTGCAGCTCACGACGATGATAGTCGATGACGAGCGTATCGAGGACGCCGAGCACATCCATGCCGATCAGCAAGGCGGGCTCGTCGCTGAGGCGCCAACGCTCGAAGATCGGCAGGTTGACGAAATTGATGCGTGCGTTACGCACCGAGATGTTGCCGAGCAGGATCCGAGGCGAGGCGACGCTGCGACCGGCCTGCACATCGCCGGTGACGCCGATCACGTCTTCATCGCGGCCTGCCATCTCCTGCCGCTTGGTGATCAGCGCGGCGCGCAGCGCTGGCGTACCTATCGTCTGCTGCGAGCCGGTGTCGATGACCGCCTTGACGCGCACTCCGCCGACGGTCGCTTCCACCCAGGGCACGTATCGATCGAGCAGCTTGATCGGTAGCACGGTGAAGCCGGGCGGTGCGGTGCGTCCCTTGGAGCGGGTGATCTCGATGCGGTCCCTCTTGAAGTCGGCGAGGATGCGCCGATCAGCAAGCGCGGTCGTCGCCAGCACCCCTTCGGCGCCACCGAACGCGTCGTCTACCACGACCAAGGTCTGCCGCGTAGCCAGCAGGTCGCCGACCTCGACGGTGCGGGCTTTGACGATCGGTGCGCGCGCTGAGCCGGTGGTGCCGCGCAGCATCACGGTGCGCTTCGGATCGACCTCGAGCCCGAGTCGCGCCACGGCGGCATGGGTGAGGGCGGAACGGGTCGCGCCGGTGTCGAGCACCAGCCGCAGCGGACCCTGACCATCGATGAATACCGGCACCCAGATGCGCCCGATCCGATCGCGCAGGGTCGGAGAGACATATCGTGGTTCGGGCGCGGAGACCTGGACCTCCTCGATGACCGGCGGGGCGATGACGAAGGGGGTGACGGCCTGCGGGTCGGGCCCGCTGTGCACCGAGGCCGCGCCCAGCATGAGGTGGAGCGCCGCCGCGGCGGAGAGCGCCCTTGTCGCCGGCCTCCATGCATTGACATTCATGTTGCCCAAGGCCAACGTGGGTACATCATGCAGGAAACAATATCAGACGCCGTGCTGCCGCGATGGCGGGATATCCGCTTCGATCTCGAGGCCGCGCGCGGCACCTATTGGATGAACGGCGATCCCGTCGCCACGGCGGTGTTCAACGCGCTTTCGCTGACTTTCCCGGACGGCGAGAAGCTCTTCATGGACTCGGTACGCCATTACCGCTCGCGGTTGCAGGGTCCGCTCGCAGAGCAGGTGCGCGCGTTCCTCGCGCAGGAGGCCGTCCACGCTCGCGAGCACCACGCGCTCAACTCGCTGATCGACCGGGAACGCTATCCGGTCGCGCAGATCGAGGCGCTTGTGCGTAAGCGGGTCGCTTTTGCGCGCTCCCGCGGTCCGATCCGTGCGCTCTGCGCCACCACGGCGCTCGAACACTTCACCGCGATGATGGCCGAGACACACGACCTGATGCGGGATCGGCTGTTCGGCAATACAGCATCGGAGCTCGAGCGGCTGTGGCGTTGGCACTCCCTCGAGGAGACCGAGCACAAGGCGGTGGCGTTCGATGTCTTCCTCGCGGTCACCCGCGACTGGCCGGGATGGCGTCGCTACATGCTGCGCGTCTGGTCGATGGTATTCATCACGCTGATGTTCACGCGGAACATCACGCGCTATGCCTCGATGTTGTTGGAGGCGGACGGCTATGCGCCGCGCGAAGCCCGCCGCGCCGTACAGCGGTTCCTGTGGCGCGAACCCGGGATCTTCCGGGCGAACCCCCGCACCTATTTCGCGTGGTATCGCCCCGGGTTCCACCCTTGGGACATCGACAACCGGCCGCAGATGGCGCGTTGGCGCGCCGAGTTCGAGGCCGATGAGGGCATCAACCGCCGCGCAGCGACTTGAGGGCGGACTCGCAGAGCTGCTGATGCTCCTCGCCAAGCGGTCCCTTGCGTCCCGCTTCCGCCAAGCTCTCGATGACCAAGGTCGCGAACGATGCCCGGCTGCGTTGACGGGCGAGGGCGGTGCGCAGGTGCTCGAGCACTTTGTCCTTGGCGTCGAGTTCGCGGACCAACGGGTCCCAGTGGGGTGCCCGGAAGCGGTCCATGAGGGTCTCGACGACATCTTTGCGCGCGGCCAACACCTCTGGCGTGAAGTCCGCCTCCGAGAAGTCGCGCAACCCGACGACATCGCGCAAGCCCTCCGCGGTCACCTGCTCGAAGCCCATGCTCCAATCCGGGTGTTCCCGGTGTTCGATGGCCTTGCGCGAGAGGATGCGGATGTCCTCATGGCGGGGGTCGCGCGCGATCTTGCCGACCAGTTCATCGACCGTCGTCGCCTCGCCCTCGATGACCTGGAGGAAGGTCCCGTTGCCGTAGAACAGCATGCCGGTGACACCACGCGCCGTGTTGTTGGCGTGGCATTGCTGCAGCAGGCTGACCAACTGCGCAGCCGACATCGGCGATGAGGCCTTGCTGAGGTAGGAAATCTGGATCATGTGGTGGCTCCTCCCGAAACCATATTATCCCATGCTGTGCTTGGGTGAGGCATTGGCTTGCGGTACCGTAGTGCCATGAAGTCACAGACCCCGTCTTTCGTCCTCGGACTGCTCGGTGCGATGGTCTACACAGCGGCGGCTGCTGCTGCGCCGCCGGCCAATTGGGCGGCCTTCGATGATCCCGCCCGCGCCGCCAAACTCGCGAACGCCTTCCCGCAGGTCGATCGCGTCATGCGCGAGTTCGTCGCCCGAGAGAACGTTCCGGGGGCTGCCTGGGGCATCGTGGTCGATGGTCGCTTGGCGCACCTCGGCACCACCGGCCTGCGCGATGTCGAGGGCGCCCGACCGGTGCAGGGCGATTCGGTGTTCCGTATCGCCAGCATGACCAAGTCATTCACCGCGATGGCGATCCTCAAGCTGCGCGACGAGGGCAAGCTGTCGCTCGATGATCCTGCGGAACGGTATGTCCCTGAGCTCGGAGGGCTGCGTTACCCGACCGACGATGCGCCGCGCATCACGCTGCGACACCTGCTCACGCACGCAGCCGGGTTCCCGGAAGACAACCCTTGGGGAGACCAACAGCTCGGCATCTCGGAGCAAGAGTTCACGCAGCTCATGCGAGCGGGCGTCCCGTTCTCGAATCCGCCCGGCGTGGCGTACGAGTACTCCAACTACGGCTTCGCGATCCTGGGCCGTGTGATCGCGGCGGTCTCGGGGATCCCGTACGCGCAGTACATCGAGCGTGAGCTCCTACGTCCGCTCGGCATGCGCTCGACGACGCTCGAGCCGGGCACGGTTCCGGCGTCGAGACTCGCGCAGGGCTATCGCTGGGAGGACGCGCGTTGGAAACGCGAGGCGCAGCTGCCGGATGGCGCCTTCGGTGCCATGGGCGGCATGCTCACCTCGCTCGAGGATCTCGGGCGCTATGTCGGTCTGTTGCTCGGGGCGTTCCCGCCACGGGACGGCGTGGATCCGGGCCCGGTGTCGCGTGCTTCGCTGCGCGAGATGCAGCAGCTGTGGCGGGCGCGTCCGGCGACGGTCACACGGGACGGCGCTGGTGGCATGCAGCTCAACGCGGCTGGCTACGGCTACGGCCTGCGAATCTCCCAAAGCTGCGAGTTCGCGCATATCGTGGCGCACAGCGGAGGGCTGCCCGGGTTCGGTTCGCAGATGCGTTGGCTGCCGGAATACGGCGTGGGCTTGATCGCCTTCGGGAACCGCACCTACACGCCTTGGGGCGACGCCTTCGGTCCGGCGCTTGCGGTGCTCAAGGATTCCGGTGGCCTGCAGCCGCGCGCGGTGCAGCCTGCGGCGGCGCTGCTCGCCGCCCGCGCCGAGGTGAATGCGTTGGTGGATGTCTGGGACGATGCCGCCGCCCTGCGCCTCGCTGCGGGCAACCTGTTCCTCGATCGGGACAAGGCCCGCCGCCGGACCGAGTTCACGCAACTGCGCGCCGAAGTCGGCGCCTGCAGCGATGCGGGCGGTTGGGTGTCGAACGAGAACGCTTTGCGCGGTGATTGGTTGCTGCGGTGCGAGCGCGGAGACCTGATCGCCTCGGTGACGCTCGCACCCATCATCCCGCCGCGCGTTCAGCACCTTGAGCTGCGCCGCGCGCCGGCTGGCGGACTCAAGGCTCCGACGACCTGCCCTTAGTCTGCGGCGGGGTAGGTCAGCGGCGAGTCCGGTCCGACCGGGATGCCGAGCGTGAGCCAGATCGCGAACAGGATCGACCAGCCGATCAGGAAGGTGGCTGAGTAGGGCAGCATCACCGCCACCAAAGTGCCGAGCCCGGCCTTGGGCTCGTAGCGCTGGAAGAAGGCGATGATGAGGGCGAAATAGCTGAGCATCGGCGAGATGATGTTGGTGACGCTGTCACCCACGCGATACGCCGTCTGCGTGAGCTCGGGGGAATAGCCGAGCAGCATGAACATCGGCACGAACACCGGCGCCATCAGCGCCCACTTGGCAGACGCCGAGCCCATGAAAAGATTGATGACGGCGGTCAGCAGGATGAAGCTCCCGAACAGCGGCAGCGCCGACAGGCCGAGCGACTTGAGCGACTCCGCGCCGTTGACCGCCATGATAAGTCCGAGCTGCGTCCAGTTGAAGAACGCCACGAACTGCGCTGCAAAGAACACCAGCACGAGATAGCTGCCGAGCGTCGCCATGCTCGCGCTCATGCCTTTGATGACATCCTCATCGCTGCGCATCGTGCGCGCGCCGACGCCGTAGGCGACACCGAGCACGACTCCGATGATGAAGATCAGCGCGACGACACTCGACATCAGCGGGGACTTGAGCAGGTCACCGGTGACGGGATCGCGGAGGAAACCCGCGCCGGGCAGACTGCCGAGGGGCAGTCCTGACCAGATGATGCCGAGAGCGAGCACAAGCAAGGCGATGCCCGCAAAACGCAGGCCGCGGCGTTCGTCGATGCTCAGCGGCGCGCTCATCGAATCATCTTGGGCGCCCACAGCGCGGAAACTGCCGTCCGGGAAACGCGGTGCCGTGAACTTCTCCGTGACCCACCAGCCGAGCAGCGTGATGAGCGGGGTCGAGAACTGCATGAAATACATGTTCGCTGCGGCGCTCACACGGTAGCTGGGGTCGACGATGCGCGCAGCCTCCTCGGAGAGCCCCGAGAGCAGCGGGTCGATGGTGCCGATGAGCAGGTTGGCTGAATAGCCACCCGACACGCCGGCGAAGGCTGCGGCCATGCCGACGATGGGGTGTCGCCCCGCCGAGATGAAGATCAAGCCCGCGAGCGGGATCAGCAGTACATAGCCGATCTCGCTCGCCATGTTGGACATGACGCCGGCGAAGACGATGATCGGGGTGAGCAAACGACGCGGCGCCGACAGCACTAGCTTGCGCAGCGAGGCCGCGATGAGCCCGGAGTGCTCCGCGACGCCGATGCCGATCAGTGCGACCAGCACGGTGCCGAGCGGCGCGAAGCCGGTGAAGTTGGTGACGAGGTTGGCGAGGATGCGGTGCAGCCCCTCGAGGCTCAGCAGGTTCACCGCACGCACCGTGTCGCCGGTGGTCGGATGCTTCACCTCCAGACCGGCCTGCGAGGCGAGCCACGAGGCGACGATCACGATCAGCGCGAGCAGCGCGAACAGGGTCGCCGGGTGTGGCAGGGCGTTGCCACCGCGTTCGATCGCGGCAAGCATCCGGTCAAGACGGGATTTCGGTGTGTTCATGATCCACTCGAGGACAGGCGCCGCGGCATCAATCCCGCAGCATGCAGTGCGGCTTCGACCGCTGCCGTGTGATCAGCGTCGCGGGTCTCGATGGTGAAGTCCAGATCGGCCGCCTTGGCGGGCACATCGAGGAACAGTCGGTGGTGCGTGACGTCGATGATGTTGGCGCCGGACTCGCCGATGAGGCCGGCGATGCGGCCCAGGGTGCCGGGCAGATCGGTGATCTCGAAACGCAGCGTCACCAATCGCTGTTCGCGCACCAGTTGCCGTTGCAGCACGATGCCGAGCAGGCGCGTGTCGATGTTGCCGCCACAGATGACGATGCCGACCTTGCGGCCCCGGAACCGCTCGGGATGCGTGAGGACGGCGGCGAGCCCGGCGGCACCCGCGCCCTCGGCGACGGTCTTCTCGATGGAGATCAGCAGGCTGATCGCATTCTCGATGTCCGATTCGTCGACCAACAGGATGTCCTCGACCAACCGGCCGATGATCTCGCGGGTGATGCGGCCGACATTGCGGACCGCGATGCCCTCGGCGATGGTCTGCGTCGCGAACTGAGGCGTGGTGCCGGCGATCGCCGCGTGCATCGCCGGGAAAGCGCGGGTCTGCACGCCGATCAGACCGATCGAGGGCTTGATGCCGCGCGCGGCGATCGCCATGCCGGCGAGCAAGCCGCCGCCGCCGATCGGTACGCAGAGACAGTCGATGTCGGGATGGTCCTCGAGCATCTCGAGCGCGACCGTCCCCTGACCGGCGATCACGGTCTCATCGTCGTAGGGGTGAACGAAGACCAGTCCTTGTTCGACGGCGATCTCGTGGGCGCGTATCTCGGCGTCGGCGAGCTGCATCCCATGCTGGACCACCGTCGCTCCGAGCCGCCTCGTCTGCTGGACTTTGTTGAAGGGCGCCGACACGGGCATCACGATGGTCGCCGGGATGCCCATGCGTGTTGCATGGTGGGCGACGCCTTGCGCGTGGTTGCCCGCCGACATCGCGATCACGCCGCGCCGCCTTTGTGCCTCGTCGAGGGACAGCAGCTTGGCGAGGGCGCCACGGTCCTTGAACGAGGCGGTGAACTGTTGGTTCTCGAACTTGAGGTAGATCTCGGCGCCGGTGATCGCCGAGAGCGTCTCGGACCTATGGCAAGGCGTGCGCACGACATGGCCGGACAGCCGCCGGGCGGTGTCGTGGATGGATTCGAGGGTGACCGTCATGCGCCCATGATACCGTTACTCCCTAGCCGCCATGACCTCGACCCCCGATCCCCGAACCCCACGCTGGCACCAAGGCACCCTCGCGCCCTTCCGGCATCGCGTGTTCGCGACCTTCTGGTGGGCAGCGCTGGTGTCGTCCTTCGGGGGTCTCATCCAGACGGTCGGCGCGTCGTGGCAGATGGCGACCATCACGGATTCGCCGCAGATGGTCGCCCTGGTGCAGACCGCGGGAACGCTCCCGTTCTTTTTCCTGTCGTTGCTGGCCGGTGCGTTCGCCGACACCCACGACCGGCGGATCGTGATGTTGGTCTCCCAAGGGGTCATGCTGGTGGCCTCGGCGGCGCTCGCCGGAATCGCCTTCGCAGGCGAGATCACGCCCGGCTCCTTGCTGCTCTTCACCTTCCTCATAGGCTGCGGGACCGCGTCCTTCGCACCGGCCTGGCAGGCGTCGATCGGCGAGCAGGTGCCGCGCGAGCAGGTGCCCTCCGCCATCATGGCCAACGCCTTCGGCTTCAACATCGCGCGCAGCGTGGGTCCGGCCATCGGCGGTGTCATCGTGGCCACCTTCGGTGCAGCAGCCGCATTCCTCATCAACACGCTCTCCTATCTCGGGATGCTCGCGACCTTGCTCTGGTGGCGCCCGAAGCGTGAGCCCGCCACGCTGCCGCGAGAACCGCTCGGATCAGCCGTGGCCGCCGGTATCCGCTATGTCTGGCTGTCGCCGCACCTCATCGCCGTGCTGCTGCGCTGTCTGCTCTTCACGGTGCCGCTGTCGGCGGTGCCGGCGCTGATGCCGGTGGTCGCGCGCGATCTGCTCGGCGGAGGAGCCCAGACCTACGGCTTGCTGCTCGGTGGTTTCGGCGTCGGTGCGATGGCAGGGGCGCTGTCGAGCGCTGCGCTGCGTGCGCGTTTTTCGAGCGATCGGATGCTATTGGGGCTGTGCGCGGTCGCGAGCCTCGCCCTGCTTGCGATCGCCTACAGCCCGTGGGCGCCGCTCACTTTGTCCGCGCACTTCGTTGCAGGGTTCGTCTGGACGCTGAGTTTGGCCACCTTCAATATCGCCGTGCAGATGTCCTCGCCGCGTTGGGTGACCGGACGCACGCTCGCGATGTACCAGACCTTCGCCTTCGCCGGTATGGCCGCAGGTGCCTGGATCGCGGGTCATCTCGCCACGGATCTGGGGGTGCGGCCGGCGCTCGCGCTCGCCGGTCTTGCTGCGCTCAGCACGTTCGTCGTCGCCCGTTGGTTGCCGGTCTCGGTCGCCCGATTGGGGTCGCTCGATCCCCATGTGGTCACGGACGTGCAGCCACCCGCGGTCGAGATGGACGACTCCACGGGCCCGGTCGTGGTGATGCTCGAGTACCGCGTGCCAGTGTCCAATGCCCAGGCGTTCGCTGCTGAGGTCAATGAATTGGGGCGCATCCGGCGGCGTGACGGCGCGCGTGCCTGGTCGGTAAGTCAGGACATCGACGACCCCTTGCTGTGGGTCGAGCGCTTCGAGAGCCCGACCTGGGCCGATTACCTGCGCCGCCACACCCGACCGACGTTCGCCGACCAGGCGGTGCGGCAGCGCATCGTCCAGCTCATCGAGGGCGAGCGGGCGCGGGTGCGGCGCTTCGTGGAGCGGCCCGCAGGGGCGGAGCCGCTCGGCGACCGGGCCTCACGGCCCGATCTGGTCGATCACACGCCGGGTCACGGCTGAGACCCGCGCTCACTCTGCGTCGATATCCCTTCCTGACAGGATATTGGGCAGCATCAGCGCCGCCGCGGCCGACACCAGCAGCAGCGGCGCGATCAGCAGCGAGAAGGCCATCTGCCAGCCGCTCGTCTGCACGACCAGCGGCACCAGCGCCGGGAACAGCGCGAAACCCAGACTGAGCGGCGCCGAGCCGCAGACGGCAAAGGCGGTGGTGCGCATGGAGGTGGGGTAGAGCTCAGTGAGCAGCGCGCCCACGACGGCATTGCTGCCATAGAAGAACGCGGCGGTGAGCGCGAACAGCGCGAGGTCGTGCCAGCGCTCGCGCGGCAGCCACATCAGCCCGACCAGTGCGATCGCCCCGAGCAGGCACCACAGCGCGAAGGTGTTTCGGCGCGGCAGGACATACTCGCCGACATAGGCGGCGGCCAGATAGCCGAATATCGCGATGCCGTTCGAGAGGCCGACGATCCAGGCGGCCTCGGCTTGCGAGTAGCCCCGGACCTCGATGAAGTAGGTCGGGAAGAAGAACGCGGTGCCGGCGTAAGCGCAGCCGAACGCGAAGAAGAGCACGATCGAGGCGATCGAACGACGGCGGTACTCGGCAGTGAACAGCCGGCGCAGCAGCCCCCAATCCAGTCCGGATGCGGCACGGCCACCGGCTGCAGCGCCCGACGCAGCGGAGACCCGTTGCGCGGCCGTCTGCTCGAAGCGACCGCTCTCGGGCAGGCGCCAACCGAGGAGCAGCGCGATCGGCACCACGGCGAAGCCGATGAAGAACACCTCGCGCCAACCCTGTGTCTCGAGCAGTGGGGCCGCGAGCAGGGCGGCGAGGAACCAACCGAGCGGATAGCCGCATTGCAGCACGCCCATCAGCATCCCGCGATGCCGCGCCGGGGCGCACTCGGCGACATAGGCGGCGGTGATCGGCGCGATGCCTGCCGCGAGACCGAAGGCGAGCGCGCGCAGGACGGTCATCTGTGTGAGGTCGGTGACGAGTCCGCTCAAGCCGACGCAGAGCGCGGACAGGGCGAGCAGCCCCGCGAGCGTCCAGCGCCGCCCCCAGGTGTCGGCTGCCAGCCCCGCGAACACCACCATCACCGCTGCGGCGATGAAACCGACGGTCAGGATCAGCCCGATCGTGTCGATGCCGACCTTGAACTCGCCCATCATGCCCGGGATCGCGTAGCCGAAGAGCGACTGGTCGAGGTTGCTCATCGTCCAGGCGAACAGGCTGAAGAGTAGGATGGTCACCCATCCGGCGGCAGTGGCGTGTCTTCCGACACCATTCGGAGCGCTCATGGTGGAAAATACTACCCCGTCCGGCGTCTCGCCGCAGGAGTCCATCATGGCCGAAGAGACCCCCGTCCAGCCCCGACCCGCGATGCCTACCGATCCGATCGCACGTGTGGCGCGCTCGCGCCACGAATTCGGCGAACACGGCGGGGTCAACCTGTCCATCGAGACCAGCTCGACCTTCACCGTCCTTGAAGCCGGCAAGATGCCGGAGATGTTCGGGGGTCGTGCGGGACCGAAGGGCGGTTGTTTCCTCTACGGCCGGCATTTCAACCCGACGGTGATGGTCCTATCGCGCCACCTCGCCGCGCTCGAGGCGACGCCGAGCGCGTACTGCACCGCGAGCGGCATGGCGGCGATCTCCGGGTCGCTCCTTCAGGCCTGCGATACGGGTGATCACATCGTCGCCGGTCAGGCGCTCTACGGCGGCACTTGGGCGCTGCTGCACGATTATCTGCCGCGCAAGGCGGGCATCACGACCGCGTTTGTGGACCTCTCGGACCTCGGGGCCGTCGCCCGCGCGTTCACGCCGCGCACCCGCGTGCTCTACTGCGAGACGGTGTCCAACCCCACGCTGCGCGTGGCGGATCTGCCGGCGCTCGCCAAGATCGCGCACGAGCGCGGTGCCATGCTCATCGTCGACAACACCTTCGCGCCGGTCGCCATCACGCCCGCGCTGCACGGCGCGGATGTGGTCATCCACAGCCTGACCAAGTTCATCAACGGCGCCTCCGATATCGTCGCGGGCTGCGTCTGCGCGGACGGCGCCTTCATCGACCAGTTGTACGATCTGCATGTGGGCAGCCTGATGCTGCTCGGACCGGCGATGGACCCGCGTGCGGCCTACGAGGTCGCCACCCGCATGCCGAACCTCGGTCTGCGCATCCGCGAACATGCGCAGCGCGCGCTTGCCTGTGCAGAGCGGCTCGAGGCGCTGGGTGCGCAGGTCATCTACCCGGGTCTCGCCGCGCACCCCGACCACGCGCTCTACGCCCGTCTCGCCAACCCCGGCTATGGCGCGGGCGGCTTGTTGAGCGTCGATCTAGGTACGCCGGAGCGCGCCTACCGGTTCATGGAGCACCTGCAGAACGTCGAAGATTTCGGCTACATGGCGGTGAGCCTCGGCTTCAGCGACACCCTGATGAGCGCGAGCGCTTCCAGCACCTCGAGCGAGCTCGACGAGGCCTCCTTGCGCGCGGCTGGCATCAGCCCCGGGCTCGTGCGCCTGTCGGTGGGCTACACTGGCACCCTCGAAGACAGGCTCGCCCAACTCGAGCGCGGCTACCGCGCCGCCGGAGGCTGATCATGCTGCAAGACGCCATCACCCGACCCGTCGACCGATTCTTCGCCGCCTACTCGGACGACCACCGTCATCCCACCAACCAATGGCTGCATGTGCTCTGCGTGCCGGCGATCGTTTGGTCGTTGCTCGCGCTCGTGTATTGCATACCGCTCGGCGCGGGGCTGCCGACCGGGTCGCTCGCCGCGGTGATGGCGATCGCCTCGGTGGCGTTCTGGCTCTGGCTGTCGGTACCGATCGGCCTCGGCGCCGCCGCGATGATGGCGTTGTCGTGGGCGTCCATCGCGGCGCTTCATGGTGCCGTCGGCACCACGACACTCGCGCTCATCGGTGCAGCGGTGTTCGTCGCGGCCTGGATCGGCCAGTTCATCGGCCATCACATCGAGGGCCGGCGACCGAGTTTCTTCACTGATCTCGTCTATCTGATGATCGGTCCCGTCTGGGTGCTCTCCAAGGGCTACCGAAAGGCCTCGATCTCATATTGATCGGACCCCGCGCTCGGCCGCTGTTCATCGGACTAGTGGCCAAGGTGGTCCGGATCGGGTGTCATACTAAGCAAATATGAAGATCACTGGGAGTGCCGCCATGCGCCGGACCCTTCTACCCGCCCTCATCGTCCTTTCTGGCTTGACCGCCGTCGCCACCGCAGCGGATGCGCCGGCACGCCGCTGGATCATGACGGTCGACAACGGCAAGCCCGCGGGCGAACTCGTGGTGCGCTGCGACAAGCGCGGCGACTGCGAGACGCGCTACATCTTCAAGGATAACGGCCGCGGACCCGAGATCACCGAACGGTATCGGATCGCCGACGACGGCACCTACGCGCGCTACCAGGCGAAGGGCAAGACCACCTTCGGCTCGGCGGTCGACGAACGCTACGACGGCAAGGGTCGCGGTGGCGTCTGGCGCTCGACCACCGAGAAGGGCGGCAGCGACGACGCGATCGGCAAGCTTTACCTGCCGCTCAACGGCTCCGGGATCGTCTACGAGAACATGCTGCGCCTCACCATCGGCGGTCGTGCGCTCGACATGCTGCCGGTGGGCAGCGTGAAGCGCACGACGCTGACCCGCACGACCGTGGGTCAGGGCGCCGCAAGGCGCGAGATCGAGCTGATCTCGTTCACCGGCCTCGGTCCGACGCCCGAGTTCGTGTGGGCGACGCCGGGCGAGCGGCCGGAATTCTTCGGCGTGGTGGTACCGGGTTATCTCGCGGCGCTGCCCGAGGGCTATCAGGCCGAGGAGGCGAAACTCGTCGACCTGCAGAAGGAAGCCGAGGCGGCACTGCTCGGCACCATGACCGCGCGCCTCGCCCGGCCGATGGACGGGCTCAGCGTCATCCGCAACGCCAAAGTTTTCGATTCCGAGAACGCACGGCTTTTCGAAGACCTGCGCGATGTCTACATCCAGCGCGGGCGCATCGTCGCGGTGACGCGCTCCGACGCGCCCCTCGAGGGCTTCACGCCGACGCGCCAGCTCGACGCCGCCGGGCGCGTGTTGCTGCCCGGGCTCTATGACATGCACGGCCATGTCGGCCGTTGGGGCGGCGGGCTCAACCTCGCGGCCGGCGTCACCACCACCCGCGACATGGGCAACGACAACGCGACGCTTCAGCAGATCATCGACGAGACGGCGGACGGCCGGCTGTTCGGGCCGCAGATCGTGCCGGCCGGCTTCCTGGAGGGCGAGAGCCCCTACAGCGCGCGCAGCGGCTTCGTCATCAGCACGCTAGAGGAAGCCAAGCGCGCCGTCGACTGGTACGCCGCGCACGGCTACCTCCAGATCAAGGTCTACAACAGCTTCCCGCGCCAGCATCTGCGCGAGACCGTGGCCTATGCGCACTCGCGCGACCTGCGGGTGAGCGGCCATGTGCCCGCGTTCCTGCGCGCCGAGGAGGTCGTGGAGGCCGGCTTCGACGAGCTCAACCACATCAACCAGGTGATGCTCAATTTCCTCGTCGATGACAAGACCGACACGCGCACCTTGCAGCGCTTCTATCTGCCCGCAGAGCGCACCGCCGGCCTCGACTTCGACGGGCCGATGGTGCAGGCCTTCATCAAGTTGCTGAAGGATCGCGGCACCGTCATCGACCCGACGCTCACCACCTTCGATTTCCTGCGCCAGCGCGATGGCCAGACTTCGGAGGCCTTCAAGGCGATCCTCCCGAACATGCCCGCTTCGTTCCAACGCGCGCGCATGAGCGGCGGCATGGAGATCCCCAACGAGCGGGTGCATGCGCTCTACGACAAGTCCTATGCGCGCATGATCGATTTTGTGGGGCGCCTCCACCGCGCCGGCGTCCCGCTGGTCGCGGGCACCGACGAGATCGAGGGCTTTACGCTGCACCGCGAGCTCGAGCTCTACACCATGGCAGGGATCCCGGCGGGCGAGGCGCTGCGCATCGCCACCTGGAACGGCGCCAAGTACACGCGGACGCTCGCCGATCGCGGCAGCATCGAGGTGGGCAAGGTCGCCGACCTCGTGCTGGTCGACGGCGATCCGACCCAGGACATCACGGCGCTGAAGCGCATCGCGCTGGTGGTGACGCAGGGCCGAAGCATCGATCCTTCCGCGGTGTACACCGAGCTCGGCATCAAACCTTTCGTCGCGGAGATCCCGCGCTGGATGGAGCCGCGCTGAGCGGCTACGAGCGAGGGCTGCATCGATGGGCGAATTCGACTACTCACGCATCCCCCCGCTGCCCTCTGATGTCTTCGTCGCACCGCTGCGCAAACCGGCGGGGCTCGGTGAGGACTGGTTGGAGCCCGCCCAGCGCGACTACTCCGCCGCCGAACACCGCATCTGGGACGATCTCTATGCGCGGCAGATGGCGCTGCTGCCCGGCCGTGCCTGCCGCGCGTTCCTGCAGGGATTCGAGCGGCTCGATCTCGGTCGCGGCGGCATCCCCGAGTTCGGTGCGCTCAATGAAAAACTCCGTGCACTCACCGGTTGGACCGTGGTGCCGGTGCCGATGCTGATCCCCGATCAGGTGTTCTTCTACCACCTCGCCAACCGTCGTTTTCCCGCCGGCAACTTCATCCGTACGCGCGAGCAGTTCGATTACATCCAAGAGCCTGATGTCTTCCACGATGTCTTCGGGCATGTGCCGCTGCTCGCCGACCCCGTGTTCGCCGAATACCTCGCGGCCTACGGACGCGCCGGTTGGAAGGCGCTGCGCTACAACCGCCTCAAGGCGCTGTCCGCGCTCTACTGGTACACGGTGGAGTTCGGTCTGGTGCTCGAGGAGGGCGCGCTGCGTATCTATGGCGCCGGGATCCTTTCCGGCCCCACCGAGACCGTGTTCGCGCTCGAGGGGCGCTCGCCACATCGCATCCACCTCAACGTGGACCGGGTGATGCGCACCGACTACGAGATCTCCGATCTGCAGTCGACCTACTTCGTGATCGAGTCCTTCGCCGAGCTCTTCCATATGACCGAGCAGCGGGGTTTTGAACCCATCTACGAGTCGCTCGCCCCGGCTTTCCAGTACGCCCGCTCGGCCGCCCTCGATACCGACCACATCTACCATCGGGGCACCGAGGAGTACCTGCTGCGGGGCGGCCGCGGCTCGGGGGCGAGAGCCGTCTGAGCGTTGCGCGGGATGTACTTGTTCGCGCGGTTCTATACGCCTCTGGTTCGCCAAGCAGCAGGGGATGGGTTATCTTTGGAAGCATGATGCATCCCACTCTTGACCGTTGCTTCCTGCGCACGCTCCGTGTCGCCGGCCTTGCCGCGCTCGTTGCGATTTCCGGCTGTGCCACCGCGCCGGTCGCGGCGCCCGCCGCGAAGCCCGCCGCCGCACCCACTGCGCTCGCCGCCCCGGAGCTGGCGCCGGCCGCCTCCGCCGCGCTGCGCGAGCGCCGTATCTGGGCGCACGAGGCCTCGGAGCTCAAGCCCGATCCGGCCGTCACCTACGGCCAGTTGCCGAACGGGCTGCGCTACGCGCTCATGCGCAACGCGCTGCCGAGCAAGACCGCTGCGGTGCGCATGCGCTTCGGGGTCGGCTCCATGATGGAAGCCGACGACCAGCGCGGCCTTGCACACTTCCTTGAGCACATGGTGTTCAACGGCAGCCAGAACATCCCGGAAGGCGAGATGGTGAAGCTGCTCGAGCGGCTCGGGCTCGCTTTCGGTCCCGATACGAACGCGTACACCAGCTTCCTCGAGACGGTCTACCAGCTGGACCTGCCTGACACCCGCGACGAGTTGGTCGACAAGTCGCTGATGCTGATGCGCGAGACGGCGGACCGTTTGCTTCTCTCGCCCGCAGCAATCGACCGCGAGCGCGGCGTGATCCTCTCCGAGAAGCGTACCCGCGATTCGCCACAGTTCCGCGCGCTGGTGGCCCGGTTGAACTTCCTTTACCCGGACAGTCCGATCGGTCAGCGTTTACCGATCGGCACCGAGGAGGTCATCCAGCGAGCGCCGCGCGAGCGTTTCCTCGACCTCTATCAGGGCTGGTACCGGCCCGACAACGCGCTGCTCGTGGTGGTGGGCGACCTCGATCCCGTGGCGATCGAGCAGAAGATCCGCGCGCAGTTCGGCGATTGGCAGCGCCCATCGACGCCGATCGTCCAGCCAGAGCTCGGCAAGGTCGCGCCGGCGAAGCTAGCCGCGGGTTTTTTCCAGGATCCGTCGCTGCCGACGGTCATCAGTTTCGGGCCGCAGCGGCCCTATGAATTGACGCCCGACACGGCGGCCGACCGCCGCCTGAACCTGGTGCGTGACCTCGGCTTCTCGATGCTGTCGCGCCGCTTCGACACCCTGACCCGCAAGCCGGGCACGGTGCTGATCAGCGGTGGTGCGGACTACTCGGGTGCGTTCGATCTGGCCGAGGGGCCGAGTGTCAGCGTGGTCTCCAAGCCCGAGAACTGGCAGGCGGCGCTCGCCGTCGGCGAGCAGGAGCTGCGCCGCGCCCTGCAGCACGGGTTCAGCGATGCGGAGCTGCAGGAGCAGTTGAGCAATCTGCGCACCGCCTACCGCAACGCCGCCGAGGGCGCCGCGACGCGCCGCAGCCGCAACCTCGCCAATGCCTTGGTGGGCGAGTTCGACGGTCGCACGGTGTTCACCACGCCCGCCGAGGACCTGCGCCTCTTCGAGGCGGCCTCGGCCGGCATCACGCGGGCCGAGGTCGAGGCGGCGTTCCGTGCCGCCTGGGGCGAGGACCCACCGCGCATCTTCATGTCGAGTGCCGCCACGCTGGACAAGCCCGAGGCCGCGATCCTCGTCGCCTACGGTGCGAGCCGCGCGGTTGCGGTGACCGCGCTCGAAGCGGCGAGCACGGCCGCGTTCGCCTATGCGGATCCGGGGACGCCCGGACAGATCGTCGCGCGCACCGAGGTCGCCGACCTCGGCGTGACGCAGGTCAAGTTCGCCAACGGCGTGCTGCTTAACCTCAAGCGTACGCCCTACCAGAAGGATCGCGTGTCGGTGCAGGTGCGCTTCGGAGACGGGCAGCGCGCAATGCCGAAAGACCAGCCGGGCCTCGAACTCTGGATCGACAACGCCTTCGGCAACGCAGGGCTCGGCAAGCACTCGGTGGACGAGTTGCAGCGCATCCTCGCGGGGCGCAACTGGTCGCTCGGCGTCAGCGTCGACGAGGACGCGTTCCTCATGGGATCGACGGTGCCGCCGGCCGATCTCGACCTGCAGTTGCAGCTGTTCACCGCTCAGTTGACCGATCCGGGCTATCGACCGGAGTCCTTCGAGCAGTTCCGCGAGCTCGTCGGTGTATGGCGCAAGACCGTCGAGGCGACGCCGCAGGGCGTACTGTCGCGCGATCTCGCACGGCTGCTGCGCGACGGCGACCCGCGTTTCGGCGTACCCACGCTCGAGGAACTGCAGGCCCGCAAGCCAGAGGAGATCCGGGCGGTGCTGGAGCCGGGCATGCGCGAAGGTGCGATGGAGGTCGCGATCGTCGGCGATGTCGAGGTCGGCCGTGCGATCGCCGCCGTGGCAGCCACGCTCGGCACGCTGCCGCCGCGCCGCGGGGACTTCGACCGCAGCCGTGGTGTTTCGCCGATGCGCTTCCCCGCCGCCCCCAAGGCGCCAGTGGTGCTGCGCCACGGCGCCGAAGCCGACAAGGCCGTGCTCGCGGTCGCCTGGCCGGCGGGTGACAGCTTCGATCGCCGCCGTTCACGCGTGCAATTCTTGGTCGGTGAAGTGCTGCAGATCAAGATGACCGACGAGCTGCGCGAGAAACTCGGTGCGACCTACTCGCCGGGTATCGCGGTAGACGCCTCGGATCTCTACCGCGGCTACGGCTCGATCTACACGAGCCTCGATGTGAAACCTACGGAGATGGATGCGGCGAGCGCCGCGATCGATCGCGTGGCTGCGCAGATGCGCGCCGGGAGCATCAGCGCCGATGAGTTCGAGCGCGCGCGCAAGCCCGTGGTGGAGGGTCTCAAGTCGCGCTTCGAGAACAACGGGTTCTGGTTGGAAGCGATCTCGCAGTCGCAGTCGCGCGCGGATTGGCTCGAGTGGACGCGCACGCTGCGCGCCGATTTCGAGTCGATCACGCTCGATGAGGTGAAAGGCGCTGCGGGTGGGCTCTTCGACCCCGCGAGGGCGCTGCGGGTGCGGGTGGTGGCCGAGGGGGCTGTGAAGACACCGTGAGGTGCTGATCGGCCAGCGTTGTCCACCAGATGGTCGCAAAGACGCGCACAGGCCGCCACGATGCGGTCATTTGTCCGGTTTTTTGACTGTAATCCGTTACTTTCGGCAGGTAGTACCCTTACTCCGTCCCGGTTACAGTCTGACCGTGATCGCGGAATTTATGGGTGCGTCCCGCCCCCGGTTTCCGTCGATCGGAGGGGTGTCATGCGTGCAATAGCTTTGGTGGCGACGCTACTGGCTTTGGCGTACCTGTTCTACGCCGCCGTCAACATGCTCGGACAGGCGTTGGTGTTCGCCTGACCCTAGGGTCCACGTCCCAGGATCCTTTCGGAACTTCTCGCGCCGCGCTCTTCGCCTGTTCGGTCTGGCACTTACTGCGTCGGTCTGGCCTTGTAGGAAAACTTTTGGCCGGCGAGCGCCGCCTCGTACATGAGGCCACCCTTCGCGATCGTGAACACCGCCATCCCTCGGTAATACTCGCCTGAAGTCGTGGCGTCTTTCTTCCCGCCGCTTGCGCCCGCGGTGGCGCCCGAGGTGCTTGCACTGGCACTTGCGGCTGCCGTGATCGCCACCGCACTCACCCCCGCCCCGAATCCGAACTGGCCGGAGCTGAACTCGCGGAAGGCGCGCTCATCCTCGAAGAACACGATCTGGCTGAAGGCCTGGCCGCCCGCCTGAAAGCCGATGCTGAGTTGCGTGAGCGTGGTGTCAGCGACATGGCGTCCTTGCACATAGACGCGACCCGTGCCGCGAGCGCCGCCGATCCCGAGTGCGCCCTTGCCGACGGTCGGGAATACGGCATACCCATGGGCTTTGCTGAAGAAGGTCCCGCTCTGGCCCGCGTTCTTGAAGAGCTGCACCGTTTCGGTGTACTCGTCGGCTCGGGCAGCCGACGGCATCGCGGCGAGGCCGGCCAAGGCGACCGAGGCAGCGAGGGCGGGCAGGAAAGCGCGGAGAGGTCTGATCATGCGGGGAGCTCCATGGGTCGGGTGCGGTGATGCTATCGCGTTTGCGCAGCGGGTTACACTTGAAACAACTCTTTGACCGCACACCGCCTGCGCAGGTTCCCCGTCATGACTGAACCCGGTATCTCGATGGACGTCTCGCCCAGTGCCACGGCGCGTCTCGAGCTGGGCGTTGCATCGTCGACATCCCTGTCACCGGCCGCAGTGCGCGAACTCGGTGCGCTCGCGGACATCCCGATCGATGACGAGGCGATGGCCTTGCGAATCGCCGTCGGAGCCGGTGCCGCCGTGATGGCGGTCGCAGCTGCGCGTGCTGCGCTGCAGGTGGCCGGTGCATTGGACGACGCGCTGCTTGGCGGGGAGCCGGCCGACCATCTCGCGACGCTCGAGTCGCTGGCTGGGGACGGCTCTCGGTGAGCCTCCCGGCGGCCATCGACCCTTGTGACCTCAGTCTGATCGAGGCGGCGGCCCACCTGCGAGAGGGGCGGTTGACGAGCACGGTGCTCACCGAGTCGGTGCTCGCCCGCGCTGCTTGGGCGCAGGCGCGGACGAACTGCTTCCTGCGTCTCGACGCCGATGCTGCGCTCCGTGCTGCATCGCTCGCTGACGAGCGTCTCGCCGCGGCCCGTGCTGCGGGTGTCGATCTCGCCGCCACCTTGCCGTTGCTCGGTGTGCCGCTCGCACACAAGGACATGTTCGTCGGTACCGGATCGTCCGCCGGCGCTGCCGGCGGTCTGCTGCCGTCCTGCGGCTCGCGGGTGCGCGAGGTGGCCGCCTTGCTTGCCGCAGAGCGTCACGCCTCCGATATCGCTCCTCGGCCTCCGGCCGCCACCGTGATCGCGCGTCTCGAGGCGGCAGGGGCACAGGCCATCGGCGCACTGAACATGGCCGAGTTCGCGCTCGGCGCCACCGGGCACAACGCTGCCTTCGGCGATTGCCGTAACGCCTGGCAGCCCGAGTTCGTCGCCGGTGGCTCCTCCAGCGGCAGCGGCGCTGCCGTGGCCTGCCGCGCGACAGCGCTGAGCATCGGATCGGACACCGGTGGCTCGGTGCGCATACCCGCTGCAGCGAACGGTGTGCTCGGCCTCAAGCCCACCTACGGCCTGCTGCCGCGCACCGGCAGCATGAAGCTCTCGCCCTCGATCGATACGCTCGGGCCCATCGCGCATTGCGCTGCCGACCTCGCTGCCGTGCTGCAGATCATCGCAGGGGCGGACGGCGGTGACGCGCTCGCCTCGCATCGAGTTCCGCCCGACTATGCCGCCGCGCTCGAGCGCGGTATCGAGGGTCTGCGGATCGGCGTGCCGCGCAACCATTTCTTCGATGTCGCGACGCCCGAGGTGCGTACGGCCATGGAGCGCTGCCTCGCCGTGCTCGAGGGCGCCGGCGCGCGCATCATCGAGGTGACGGTGCCGGATGCCGCACCGCTCGCCGAGCTCAGCCGGGCGGTGGTCTACTCCGAGGCGACGGCGCTGCATGCGTCGCAGCTCCGTGCCGCGGCCGCGCGTTACACGCCGCAGGTGCGCCTGCGCGCCAGCACCGGTCTCGCCATCCCCGGTACGGTCTATCTCGAGGCGTTGCGCCTGCGCCTGCCGCTGCTCGGGCGGTTCGTGCGCGAGGTGTTCGATCGCTGCGACGTGCTGCATACGCCGACGCTGCCGATCCCGGTCCCCCGTCGCGACGAGACCGATGTCGGTGCCGGCAGCGGGCTGTGGGAGATCCTCGCCAAGCTGGTGCATTGCACCGCGCCGTTCAATTATCTCGGTCTGCCCGCCATCGCCATACCGGCAGGGCTCGATGCGCGTGGTCTGCCGCTGAGCGCGCAGTTCGTGGCCCGTCCGTTCGCAGAGGCGACGCTCCTGAGGGTCGCCGCCGTGCAACAACGGTTGTTGCCGATGCCACGCGCATCGGGATCCCTACATGCAAGCTGAAGATTTTCCTGTTCCGATGCAAGCTACGGCGCGACATGTGTCCGCCTGCAGCGATTTCGTCGCCGAGGCCTTCGCGCGTGATCCGGCGCTCTGGTCCGACCTTGAACGAAGTGATGCCCTGAACCACTTGCGCACGGCGGGCGGCGAAGCCTGCTGGCCCGCGGGCCGCGCCCCAGAGCAGGGCACACCCGAACCCGAGTGGCAGTCGTGGCTGCGTCGCTGGCGCCGTCGCGAGATGGTGCGCATCGCTTGGCGCGACCTTGCGGGTGCAGCCTCGCTCGAGGAGACCCTCGAGGACCTTTCCGCGTTCGCGGACGATGCCATCGCGCTTGCATTGCGAGAGGCTTGGACGCTCACCACCGCCCGCTACGGCAGCCCAGCCTATGCCGACGGCGAACCGATGCCGCTCGTGGTGGTCGGCATGGGCAAGCTCGGCGGCCGCGAGCTCAATTTCTCCTCCGACATCGACCTCGTGTTCCTGTTCCCCGGGCACGGCGAGACGCAGCATGCGGCGCCGGTCAGCCATGAGGAGTTCTTCCTCAGGCTCGGGCAGGCGCTGATCCGGCTGCTTGCAGCGGTGACGGTCGACGGCTTCGTGTTCCGCGTCGATATGCGGCTGCGGCCGTTCGGGGATTCCGGGCCGCTCGCCTGCAGCTTCGCCTCCTTCGAGGGCTATCTGCTCCAGCATGGACGCGATTGGGAACGCTACGCCTGGGTCAAGGCGCGCGCGATCACCGGTGCCGAGGTCTATGCCGACCTCTATGCCGAGGCGGTGCGTCCGTTCGTGTATCGCCGCTACCTCGACTTCGGTGTCTACGACAGCCTGCGCGAGATGAAGGGGCTCATCGAGAAACAGGTCGCCCGCAAGGACCTCATCGACCACCTGAAGCTCGGTCCCGGCGGCATCCGCGAGATCGAGTTCGTCGTGCAGGCGTTGCAGCTCATCCGGGGTGGGCAGGACCGACGACTGCAAGGATCGCGGTTGCTCGAGGTGCTGCCGCAGCTCGGCCGCCAGCGGCTCTTGCATCCGCAGGTGGTACAGGAACTCGATGCGGCTTACCGCTATCTGCGCACGATCGAGAACCGCCTGCAGATGCTGCGCGATGCGCAGGTGCATTCGTTGCCGCAGGATGAGGCTTCGCGGATCCAGCTCGCCCGCGCGATGGGCGAGCCGGACTGGGCGGCGCTGTGCGTGACCCTGGGCCAGCACCAAGCCGCGGTGCAGCGCGCATTCCAGTCCTTGGTGTTCCGACCGAAGGACGAGGATGGTGGGCGCGGCATGGACGAGGCGGCGTCACGGCGTCCGGTGGGCGCTGCCGGCGATGCCACGGCGCTCGCGGGGATCTGGGACGAATCGTTGGGTCTCGAGGGGATGCGCGACCTGCTTGCGGCCCGCCTCGTCGGTCGCGGCAGCGAGTCCGCGGCCGAGCTCGCTCGGTTGGTGCTGGATCTGCGCGACGGCACACTGCCGAGGCGGCTCGATGCAGCGGGGTTGAGGCGTCTGCAGCAACTGCTGCCTTCGTTGCTCGCCGCGCTCGGGGCCGACGACGACGCGCTTGTGATGACGCGGCGCATGCTGCGTGTCATCGAGGCGATCGGCGGGCGCTCGTCCTATTTCGCGCTGCTCAATGAAAACCCCGCAGCACGGGCGCGCTTCATGGCGGTCTGTCGTGGCGGCGACTTTCTGGTCGCGCAGCTCGCCGCACATCCCTTGCTGCTTGATGAATTGCTCGATGAGCGTTCGCTCATCGAGACGCCGGACCGAGCTGAGCTCGCAGCCGATCTCGAGGACCGCCTTGCGAGGGTGTCGCAGGACGACCCTGAACAGTTGGTCGAAGCCTTGGCCCAATTCAAGAACGCGGCGGTGTTTCGGGTCGCGATCGCCGACATCACCGGACGCCTGGCGGTGATGCATGTCTCGGATCGTCTGACAGACATCGCCGAGCTCGTCATCGAGCAGGCGTTGCGGCAGGGCTGGGCGCAGATGACCGCACAGTTCGGAGTACCGACCTGGCGCGAGAGCGAGGAGGCTGAGCCGCATGATGTCGAGGTGTGCGCGGTCGGATACGGGAAGTTGGGGGGGATGGAGCTCGGCTACGGATCAGACCTCGACCTCGTTTTCCTCCACGACTCGCACGGGATGGTGCAAGAGACCCGCGGGGAGCGGCCGCTCGACAACCAGCTGTTCTTCGTGCGTCTCGCGCAACGCATCGTGCACATCCTGACCGTGCATTCGCGTGCCGGCCGGCTCTACGAGGTCGACACGCGGCTGCGGCCGAGCGGCAAAGGCGGGATGCTCGTCACCGGGATCGGTGCGTTCGCCGACTACCAGCGCGGCGAGGCCTGGACCTGGGAGCACCAAGCGCTGCTGCACGCGCGGGCCGTAGCCGGCGCGCCGGCCCTGCGGTTGGCCTTCGAATCACTGCGCATCGACCTGCTCACCCACCATGTGCGGCGCGATACGCTGCGCGACGAGGTGACCTCGATGCGCGCGCGCATGCGTCGCGAGCTCGACCGCTCGGGTGGCGACGGCTTCGACCTGAAGCAGGGCCGCGGGGGCATCGCCGATATCGAGTTCCTTGCGCAGTATTGGGCACTGCGCGAGGCGGGGCGCCACCCGGCGGTCGCCATGTACGCCGACACCATCCGTCAGCTCGAAACCCTGGCTTCGGGTGATCTGGTGCCGCAGGCCACGGTCGATCGGCTCACCGACGCCTATCGCCTCTACCGCGCTCGCGGCCACCAGCGTGCCTTACGCGGTGAGGGTGCGGTGGTCGAAGGCAGTGAGTACCGGGAGGCGCGCGAGGCGGTGGCGGCGATCTGGGACGAGGCGTTCGGCGGCCAAGAGGTATAATCGTGGCATGAGCGCGCCAACCTTGCTGCAGCCTAACGCCCAGAACCAATACGAGGTCTCCGTCGAGGACCTGCCGCTTTCCTGTCCGATGCCGCAGATGTCCCTCTGGAACTCCCACCCCAAGGTCTATCTGCCGATCGAGCAGACCGGTCAGGCCAAGTGCCCGTATTGCGGGGCGGAGTACACGCTGCGGCGCTGAACCCGCTCGTCGAGCCCGGGCTTCAACGGTACGGCTGGTAGGACTTCTCTTCGACGAGGCGCGAACCGAGCGCCGTGTTGATGTTCTTCTTGAAACGGGCACGCTCGTCGTTCGTCACATACACCGCGCGCGCCAGTTCGATGAACACGGCGTCGAACTCGCCGGCCCGCTCTTTGTCGCGGATGCGGTCTTCGATGTCCCAAAGCTCTTCGTTGACCTTCTGCAGGGCGGCCTCGTCAGCGGCGACCGCCGGGATCGCGGCGCCGCTCTCGCGCCAGGTCTGCTCGAGAGCCTCGAGCTCGACCCGCACGTTGCGTAATTTGGTCTCGTCGGTCATGCGGGCCGACTTGATACGCAGGATGGTGATCTTATCGAGCAGCTCACCGGGCGAGATCGGCACGAGGATATCTTTCATGGGCGAGATGCTAGCAGGGCGTCGAGCCGGTTGCAGGTGTCCTCGACGCTGATCAGCGTCATCACGCCCGGTTCCTCGATCTTGGTGGCCCAGGGCAGGCGCTCGGGTGTCGAGCCACGGAACTTCGCAGTGGCCTGTGGGAAGGCGTCGACGCACCATCGCCGCGAGAGGTACGGCCCGCTGCGCGCGGGGTTCGTACAGGCGTAGAGCCCGACCACGGGCGTGCCGACCATGGTGGCCATGTGGGCTGGACCGGTGTCCGGGGCCAAGAGTGCCTGCGCACGCGCGAGCAGCGCGAGCATCTGGGGCAGGGTGTCCTTGCCGACCTGGTCGGTGAGGGGTTCGTGGCAGGCTGCGATGATGGCGTCGGCCATGGCGCGCTCCACGGGTCCGGGACCACCGGCGAGGATGACCTTGAGGCCATGACGGCGCACCGCGTGCGCGGCGACCGCGGCATATCGCTCGGGCAGCCAGTTGCGACGCTCATGGCTCGAGCAGGCGCTGATCACGAGGGCACGCGTGCCCTCGGGGATGTGGGTGCGCGCATAGTCGAGAGCATCGGCGGGCAGCGGCAGGTCCCAGGCAAGCACGCGATCGTGCACGTCGCAGGCGTCGGCGAAGCCGAGGAAGCTGTCGAGCACATGCTCGCGTTGCCGTGGTGCGATCTTCGTATCGGTGAAGAGCCACTGAAGCTCACGAGCGCGTGCCCGGTCGAACCCCAGCTTGCGCCGCGCCGGCACCACTGCGGCCACGGCACTGGCCCGCAGCGAGAGCTGCAGATGCAGCAGAAGGTCGAAGCGGCGGTCGGCGAGGCTCCGGCGCAGCGCGCGCAGTCCAGCGAGCCCGGCACGCTTGTCGACGGTGATAAACTCGACCTCGGGCATCAACGGCACCATCAGGCGCGCTTCGGCCCGGCCGATGAGCCATGTGAAGCGGGTCTGCGGCCACGCGCGCTGCAGCGTGCGCAGCAACGGTATGACATGACAGGTGTCGCCGATGGCAGACAGCCGCAACAGGCAGACGGTCGCGGGTGGGGTCATGGCAGGGAGGGTTTCGGGCATGTTCGATTGGCGCGTGATCGGTCCCGGCATCCGGCGGGAGCAGGACGGTGCGTCGGTCATGCTATACGAGCCCCTGAGCGCCGACAATTTCAGCGCCTTCTGGTTCGAGCCGGCATGGTGGGCGGCGCGTGGCGCGATCCGCGGTGCGGCACACGGCCGCGGCACGACGCTCTTTTTCGAGGACGGCGGCCGGCGATATGCGCTGCGGCACTATCGGCGCGGCGGCCTCATGGCACGCCTGTCCGCGGATCGCTATCTCTTTCGGCGGGAGCTCTCGACGCGGCCGGTGCGCGAGTTCTTGTTGCTCATCCATCTGCATGCCATCGGCCTGCCGGTGCCGGTGCCTATCGGTGCGAGAGTGGTGCGTGACGGTCTTTTCTATCGCGGCGATCTGATCACCGGGATGATCCCGGGCACCCAGACGCTCGCCGAGCGTTTGTCGACGGGCACGCTACAGGTCGCCGATTGGATCGCGGTCGGTCGGTTGGTCGCGCAGTTCCATCACAAACACGTGTTCCACGCCGACCTCAACGCCCACAACATCCTCGTGGACGACGCTCAGCGCTGGTGGCTCATCGACTTCGACCGCGGCGACCTGCGTGAACCCGGTCTTTGGTGCGATTCAAATCTGGTGCGTCTGCGGCGCTCGGTCCTGAAGATCTGCGACGCGCTGCCTGCAGGACGGTTCAATGAGACGTTGTGGACTGCGCTGCTCGCAGGCTATCGGGATGTAAAGATGCGGGCCGACGCCGCTGCCGCCCCCACGCAACGATGATGCAGCTCGTCTATCAGTCCGTCGTCTACCTCCTCGCGCCGATCGCGTGTCTTGTGCTGCTCTGGCGTGGCCTTCGGGACCGCAGCTATTGGCAGGACCTCCCCGAGCGCTTCGGTTTCGGCTCGTCGACGATGGAGCCTGCGATCTGGGTGCACGCGGTGTCGGTGGGGGAGGTGCAGGCGGCGGTCGCGTTGGTGCAGTCTTTGCGGCGTCGCTACCCGGGCGTACCGCTCGTGCTCACCACCGTCACGCCGACCGGCAAGGCGCGCGCGCGTGCCGCGTTCGGTGACACCATCGATGTGCGCTACCTGCCCTACGATCTGCCAGGCAGCGTTCGGCGGTTCTTCGACCGCGTCAGGCCCCGCGTCGCGGTGATCCTCGAGACCGAGCTCTGGCCCAACCTGTTCCGCACCTGCGGTCGGCGCGGCGTGCCCTTGGTGCTGGCGAGCGCCCGGATCTCGCCGCGCTCCGTGGGGCGTTACCGGCTCTTGGCGAGTCTTTTCCGCGAGACCCTCTCGCACGGCATCGTCATCGCTGCACAGGGCGAGGACGACGCTGAGCGCTTCCGTGCCATCGGCGCCAACCCGGCGAAGACCCATGTGGTGGGCAACATCAAGTTCGATTTCGAGCTGCCGGCGGGCATCCTCGATCGCGGTGCAGCGCGGCGTGTGGCCTGCGCCGCTACAGACCGGTTTCTGTGGGTTGCGGGCAGCACCCATGACGGTGAGGAAGACGCCGCGATCGAGGCGCAGCGCTCGCTTGAGGCTGCCGGTATCCCGAACCTTCTGGTGTTGGCGCCACGCCATCCGCAGCGGTTCGCTGCGGTGGCCTCTTCGCTCGAGGCGCGAGGCGTGCGCCATGCCCGGCGATCGGCGGATGTCGCGGTGTCGGCCGACACCCAGGTGTTGCTGCTCGACAGCCTCGGAGAACTGGTGGAATGGTACGCCGCGGCGGATGTGGCGTTCGTCGGCGGCAGCCTGGTGCCGGTCGGCGGTCACAACCTGCTCGAGCCTGCCGCGCTCGCTGTGCCGTCGCTGACAGGGCCGCATGTGTTCAACGCCGAGGAGATCGCCCGTTCGCTCGTGTCCGAGGGCGCAGCGGAGATGGTGCAGGATCCGAGCGGGTTGTCCGCCGCGCTGCTCCGGCTGGCCCAGGACCCAGAGGAACGGCACCGACGCGGTGCGCTAGGTCAGGCGCTGGTGGCGCGCAACCGCGGAACGCTGCAGCGCCTCGAAGCGCTGATCGAGCCGCTCATCGGACCGGCACGGTCTCCGTCAGCCAACCGTTGACCTCGTCGAGCGCCGTACGGTCGAGCGTACCCGAGGCGAGTCGCAGCTTGAGCACGTTCAGGATGTAGTCGTAGCGGCTGCGCGAGTAGTTGGTCTGCGCTTGCACGAGACTGCGGCGGGACTCGAGCACATCCACGGTGGTCCGGGTGCCGACCTCGTAACCGGCCTCGGTCGCCTTCAGCGCTGTCTGGTTCGATTCGAGCGCCTGTCGCAGGGCGGCGACGCGTGACATCTCGCTCAACACCCCGAGATAGGCATCACGCGATTGACGCTCGGTCTGGCGCGAGACGCGTGCGAAACGCTCGCGCGCAGCCTGCCACTGGTACTCGCTCTGGCGCACCCGCGACTGCGTGCCGCCGCCCGAGAAGATCGGTACCGACAACTGCAACGAGTAGGTCGTGTCGTCCGTGTCGTTGGTGCGCAGACCGGTGTTGCCGCTCGCGAAATCGATGGGGCTGGTCTGGTCGCTGTTGCTGCGGCTGGCGACGAGGTCGAGTTCCGGCAGATGCCCGCCGAACGCCGAGCGGACGTTGTCGCGGGCGATATCGGCGGCGAGGCGGCTCGAGATGAGCGAAAGGTTCTGCTCCATGGCGCGAGCCACCCACTGGTCCTCGTCGGCCGGGTCCGGGCTCTTGAGCGGCATCGCATCGCCCGGCTTGGCGAGGATCGAATACTTCTCGGCGGTGATCTCGCGCAGCAGTTCTTCCGTGGATGCCAGCTGGCGCTTCGAGGCGATGACGGCGGCGGCGGCGCTGTCGCGCGCGGCCTTGGCTTCCTGCACATCGGTGATGGCGATCAAACCGACCTCGAAACGCTTCTCGGACTGCTCGAGTTGGCGCGAGATCGCCTCGAGCGCGGAGTTCTGCGCCGAGACCTGATCCTGGGCGGCGAGGACGTTGAAGTAGGCCTCGGAGACCCGCAGGATCAGGGATTGCTGGGCGACCGCGTAGTCGGCCTCCGCCTGCGCGACCTGACGGTCGGCGCGTTTGAGGTTCATCCAATCGGACCAAGAAAAGACGCTTTGCCGCAGATCCAGGCTCCACCGGTCGGTCTCCGGCTCGGAGTCGCTCGAGGAGATGAAATTGACGACCACACGGTTGCCGGAACCCGTGGGTTGCTCGATCTCCTGAGGGAACTGGCCTTCGGTGCGGTTATCGGATTTGCTGCGGCTCATGGAGCCGGAGATCTGCGGTAGCAGCGCTGCCAGTGCTTGGGGCTTGGACTCCCGGGCAGCCAAACGCAAAGCATCGGCCTCGCGGATCTGGGGGTCGTTGGAGAGGGCGCGTTCGTAGACCGCCTTCAGATCCTCCGCCTGAGAGACGGACATCGAGATGAACAAACCGAGCGACAGCACCAAAGCGCGCTTCATACAAAGAGAACCTCGACGGGGTGTTATATTTGAGTATAACAGTTGGCGGATGGAGAGGACAGCCGGGCGGCTAGTATGGACGCAATGAGGGGTCGATTCGTTCCCCCCACGCCAATATTCCCCCGGACAGATTGCTCACGGAGCGGAATCCGCGGCTCTCCAGGAAGCGCGCGACCTGCATGCTGCGACCACCAGAGCGGCACATGACCACCGTGGTGGCCGCCGGGTCTATTTCGCCGAGGCGTGTCGGGATGTCGCCCATGGGGATGTGGTGCGCGAAGGGCAGGCTCGAGATCTCGAGTTCATGGGCTTCGCGCACGTCGATCACCACCAATGGTTCGCCGGCCTGCAGGCGGGATTGCAGCTCTTCCGGTGTGATGTCGTGGACCATGGCCGTCAGAAGCTGAACGAGGAGGGCACCGGCGCGCCCGACAGAGGCTTGAGTGCGGTCTCGAAGAGTGCGCTCCACTGCAGCGTACCGTCTGCGCCGCGCTCGGCGAGCGTCGCGTGCAGGGTGGTCCCGGTGCCCAGCACCACGAAGAGGCGGCCGCCGGGCGCGAGCCGCTCCTCGAAGCGCGCTTCCCGTGCCGGCAGCGAGCCGGTGAGCACGATGACCTCGTATTCGCCGCTGCCGAGTGCTTCCCGTGCATAGGCGTCGCGGTGTTCGACGGTGGCATTGCGCGCCCCGACGGTCCGGAGGTTCGCCGCCGCCTGCTGCGCAAGATCCGCCCGGATCTCGAGCGAGCGTACCGAGCAGGCGTGCGCCGCCAGACAGGCGGTGAGGAAACCCGAGCCGCTGCCGATCTCGAGCACGCGGTCGGTCGGTTTCGGCGCGACGGCCTGCAGGATACGACCGCCGATCTTGGGTGCGAGCATGTGGTCTCCGCCACCCAAGGGGATCCCGGTGTCCGCGTAAGCTACGTCGCGGAACGCCGGCGGCACGAACGCCTCGCGAGGGATGCGCGCGAAGGTGTCAAGCACCGGCTGCGAGAGCACATGCCAGGCGCGCAGTTGCTGGTGGACCATCTGATCGCGGGCAGTATCGGTGTGCATGGTGTTCAGCATGGGGTCGCAGAGGACGGGCGGGGCGGAAAAGTACTGCTTTTCCGCCCCCCTGCCAAGCCGTCAGACCCCGGGTCGACGGCTCCGGTCACCCAGAGGTCAGGGCTTCGCCCGGAAATCGCCCGCCTCGACGATCGTGAGGTCTTGCGGGCGGATCCAGCGCTTCACGGCGGCATTGACATCAGCCACGGTCAGCGCAGCGACTTGGGTCTCGAGCGACGCATCCCAAGCGAGCGTCCGATCGAGGAAGAGATAGGACTGCAGCCGGCCGGCCAACTCGCGATCCTGCGAGCGGCTGACACTGCGCCCCTGCAGCCAGCCGCTGCGTGCGTCGTTGAGCTCAGCCTGGCTGAAGCCTTCGCCCAGCATCTTCGCCAGTTCCTCGCGGTAGGCCGCGAGCAACCGCGCCGAGTTCTGCGGGTTGTAGATCGCGAAGGTGCCGAAAGCGCCGTCCTTGTCCAAGGACGATGCCTGCAGGAACGACGAAACGCCGTAGCTGATGCCCTCCTTCTGACGGATCCTCGTGGCGAGACGCGAGTTGAGGAAACCACCCCCCAGCATGTAGTTGGCGACGGTGAGCGCGGCGAAGTCCGGGTCATCGTCGCGCAGCGGCAGGTTCAGCCGCGCGATCATCACCGCGTTGGTCTTGTCCGGCGTCACGATCTGGCGGTCGCTGCCGACGACGCGGAAGCTGTTGCCGGGCGCCCGTTCAAAGCGCTGCTTGGCGGACCAACCGGAGAGCATCGCACCGAGTGCGGCCCGCGTGGTGACCTCGTCGAAATCGCCGACCACCGCCGCGGTCGCAGCCGAGGCACCGTAGAAATCGGCGTGGAAGCGTCGGAGGTCGGCGACCGTGGTGCCGCGGATCGCGACGGCCTCTTCCTCGAAGCTGCGTACCCGACGGAAATCGTCGGCCGGCCAGGGCGAGGTGATGCGGGCGTTCTCACGCGCTGCGATGGCCTGCGGTTCGCTGCGTTGCTGATCGAGACCGGCGAGCGTCTCGTCGCGCAGTTTGGCGAACTCGGCTTCCGGGAACACCGGATTGCGCAAGAGGTCGGTGACGATGTCCAGCGTGGGTACGAGATTGTCTCGGGTGGAGACCACCGAGACGTTCACGGTCTGTCCGCTGCCGCCGATGTTGATGGTGGATTTCAGCCGGTCGAGTTCGTCGTTGACCTGCTGCAATGTACGGTTCGAGGTGCCGCGGCGCAGCATCGCCGCCGTGAGTTCGGTCACGGTCGTCCGACCGGTCAAGGCGTTCCGATCGCCGAGGCGCAGCACGATGTTCGCTGTGACAGCGCCACCGCGGGTGGATTTGGCGAGGAAGCTGTACTTCGCGCCGCCCGGCAGTGTCTCGCTGCGGGTGCGGGCGTCGATGTTGGCAGGCGAAGGATCGAACGCTTCTGCCTGCTTGAGCGCCGCGCGACCGGTGTATCCGGCGAGCATCACCGAGGGCTCATCCGCGGCCGGGATCGTCGCCCGCAGGGGGGCGGCATCCGGGACGAACAGGCCGGTGGTGCGGTTCGAAGGCTTGAGGTAAGCCATGGCGACCCGGTTGACGTCGGCGGCAGTGACCTTCTCGAGGCGGTCGCGCGTCAGGAACCACAGCCGCCAGTCGCCCTTCGAGACATATTCGGAGAGTCCGAGTCCGACGCGTTCGCTGTTGTTGTAGGTGAGCTCGAAGCCCTTCAGCAAAGTGTTCCGTGCGCGGGTGACTTCATCCGCAGTGACCGGCTTCGAGGCGAGCGTGTCGAGCAGTCCGAGCATCGTCTGCGTGGCGTCCGCCACCGGCTTGTCCTTGAGGACCTCCGCCGAGAAATACATGTATCCCGGGTCCTTCAGCTCGAACGCGAACCCGCCGACGCTGCTCGCCTTGCCGGTCTCCACCAGCGCCTTGTACAGGCGTCCCGAGGGTTCGTTGGTGAGCACCTCGGCGAGGACCTGCACGGCGACGAAGTCCGGATGGGCGCCAGCCGGGATGTGATAACCGGTGGCGGTGACCTGCAGGTCGCCGACCCGGCGCAGCACGGCGTGACGCTCGCCATCCTGCGTGGGTTCGACGGTGTAGGTGGGCTGCAGGACGCGCTGCGGACGCGGGATCGGGCCGAAGAATTCATTGACCCAGGCGAGTGTCTTCGCTTCGTCGATCTTGCCGGTGACGGTCAGCACCGCGTTGTCGGGTTGGTAGTAGTTGCGGTAGAAGGCCCGCAGATTGGCGACCGGCACACGCTCGATGTCCTCGCGCGACCCGATGGTGGACTTGCCGTAGTTGTGCCAAAGATAGGCTGTGGACATGACCCGCTGCAGCAGCACGCGCGACGGGTTGTTCTCGCCGGACTCGAACTCGTTGCGCACCACGGAGAACTCGCTCTTGAGGTCTTCCTCTTTGATGAACGAATTGATCATGCGGTCGGCTTCGAGGTCGAGGGCCCAGCGCAGATTGTCGTCGGTGGCCGCGAAGGTCTCGAAATAGTTGGTGCGGTCGTACCAGGTGGTGCCGTTCGGACGCGCCCCGCGGGCGGTGAGTTCCTGAGGGATGTTCGGGTGGCGCGGCGTGCCCTTGAACACCATGTGTTCGAGCAGATGAGCCATGCCGCTCTCGCCGTAGCCTTCGTGGCGGGAGCCGACGAGGTAGGTGATGTTCACGGTGATGGTCGGCTTGGAACCGTCCGGGAAGAGGAGTACCGTCAGGCCGTTGGCGAGGCGGTACTCGGTGATCCCCTCGACCGAGGTGATCTTCTGCGGCGCCGGCAGCTTGGCGGCGCTCACGGCGGGTTTGGCAGCCTTGTCGGCAGCCAGGGCCGGCGCGGCGAGCGGGGCCGTCAGGGCCAGGAACAAGGCAGCGGTCAGCGACGCGGTCTGGGAGACGATATGGCGCACGACAGGCACTCCGTCAGGATTGATGTGGGTTGGACTTTATCCGGGTTGCGCATGGGTTCACAGTCTTGCATCTGGACGGTTGTAGTGGTGGGGCTGCTGTCGGGTGTGTCGGCGACAGCGCAGGACGGTGCGTCTGCGCGGGCACCTGCCGGGTCGTCGGCCGGATCGCCGCCCGAGGCCGCGCCGCCGCGCCTCGATCTGCGTCCCGGCGATCTGCGTCGGCATGTGCCGCGCGAGGAGCTGGTCGCGCCTTGGACGACAGAGCTCGACGAGGTCGTCATCCGTCCGCGCCGCCAGCCGCCCGATCTGCCCGAGCGCCGAGCGGTACCCCAAGGCCTCGGGGGCCTCTTCTGGGCTGCGACGCGCCCCACCCAGGCTTGGCGATTACTGGTGCCCGATCCCAACGCTCCGTCGGTGCCGCCGCGCAGCGCCGATGATCCACGGGAGCCTCCGGGGGCGTACCGGTCGCGTATCGGCGAACCGGGTAGGGTGTTCTGAGGAAGACCCCTTAAAAAGCTTAAGGCAAAAAAGAAGGCCCCGTTTCCGGGGCCTTCTTCGTTTGCCGATAGCGGGACCGCTTAGAGCAGCGGCACCAGCAACAGCGCCACGATGTTGATGATCTTGATCAACGGGTTGATGGCTGGGCCAGCGGTGTCCTTGTACGGATCGCCGACCGTGTCGCCGGTGACCGCGGCCTTGTGGGCATCAGAGCCCTTGCCGCCGAAGTGACCTTCTTCGATGTACTTCTTGGCGTTGTCCCAGGCACCACCACCCGTGCACATCGAGATGGCGACGAACAGGCCCGTGACGATGGTACCGATGAGCAGGCCACCGAGCGCTCTGATGCCGGCGCCGTCGCCCATCAGCGCGTTCATGCCGAAGGCCACCACGACCGGCACCAGGATCGGCAGCAGCGAGGGCACCACCATCTCCTTGATCGCAGATTTGGTGAGCAGATCGACCGCCGTGGAGTAATCGGGCTTGCCCGAGCCGTCCATGATGCCGGGGATCTCGCGGAACTGGCGGCGCACTTCGGTGACCACCGAGCCCGCTGCTCGGCCGACGGCTTCCATCGCCATCGCGCCGAACAGGTAGGGCACGAGACCGCCGATGAAGAGGCCGATGATCACGGCCGGGTCCGACAGCGAGAACTCGACCATGGCGCGGCCGGTGGCGGCCAGATGCGCCTCGAGCTTGTGGGTGTAGTCGGCGAACAGCACGAGTGCGGCGAGACCGGCCGAGCCGATCGCGTAGCCCTTCGTCACCGCCTTGGTGGTGTTACCCACGGCATCGAGCGGGTCGGTGATGTTGCGGACCTTCTTGTCGAGCCCCGACATCTCGGCGATGCCGCCCGCGTTGTCGGTGATCGGACCGTAGGCATCGAGCGCCACGATCATGCCGGTGAGCGAGAGCATCGAGGTCGCCGCGATGGCGATGCCGTAGAGACCGTGACCGGCCTCGCCGCTCTCGCCGAGCGTGTAGGAGCCCCAGATCGCGGCGCAGACCGCGAGCACCGGCAGTGCGGTGGACTTCATCGACACGCCGAGACCGGCGATCATGTTCGTCGCATGGCCCGTCTGCGAGGCCTCGGCGATCTTGCGCACCGGGCTGTACTCGGTGGCGGTGTAGTACTCGGTGATGACGATCATCGCCGCCGTCAGCGCGAGGCCGATCAGCGCACAACCGAACATCGACGCGAAATGCGCGGGCATCAGCGACTCGGTGATGAACCAGAAGGCGACCGCGGACACCACGCCCGAGACGATCACGCCCTTGTAGAGCGCGTTCATGATCTTGCCGCCGTCGCTCACCCTCACGAAGAAGGTGCCGACGATGGAGGCGACGATCGAAGCGGCGCCGAGCGCGAGCGGGTAGATGATCGCGGCGCTGCCGACGCCGGTCAGCATCAGGCCGCCGAGCAGCATGGTGGCGACGAGGGTGACCGCGTAGGTCTCGAACAGGTCGGCGGCCATGCCGGCGCAGTCGCCGACGTTGTCACCGACATTGTCGGCGATCACCGCGGGGTTGCGCGGGTCGTCCTCGGGGATGCCCGCCTCGACCTTGCCGACGAGGTCGGCACCGACATCCGCACCCTTGGTGAAGATGCCGCCACCGAGGCGCGCGAAGATGGAGATCAGCGAGCCGCCGAAGGCGAGACCGACCAAGGAGCGCAGCGCCATGTCGTCGCCCACGACCGGGATCATGAGCTTGTAGTAGAGGGCGACGCCGATCAGGCCGAGGCCCACGACCAGCATGCCGGTGATCGCGCCGCCCTTGAAGGCGACCTGCAGCGCGGCGTTCAGACCGTTGTTCGCTGCCTCGGCGGTGCGCACGTTCGCGCGCACCGAGACGTTCATGCCGATGTAGCCGGCGATGCCGGAGAGGATCGCGCCGACCGCGAAGCCGCCCGCGGTCGCCCAATCGAGCACGAAGCCGAGCACGATGAAGAGCACTACGCCGACCACGCCGATGGTGGAGTACTGGCGGTTGAGATAAGCCTGCGCGCCGGCTTGGATGGCGGCGGCGATCTCCTGCATGCGGGCGTTGCCAGCGGGCAGGTTGTTGATGGCGGCGGCCGAGATGGCCCCGTAGACGACTGCGAGGGCTCCGGCGCCCACGGCGATCCAGAGCCAAGTGTTAAGGTCCATTATGAGCTCCCCCTAGGAAAAAAGGCGCAGCATCATAGCATGCCCGCCGGGGTGGCGGCCGCGGGGGCAGACCTCGCTCAGGCCTTGAACGGTGGCAGTCGTTTGCGGACTTTTGCGCCACGCAGTTTCACGTAGACGGGAAGGCCGTCCTTATAGGGCGGGGGGTCGCCGCCGCCGATCAGCGGCAGCAAGTAGCGCCGGCACTTCTCGGTGATGCCGAAGCCGTCGGGTGTGATGAAGTCGCGCGGCAGCTTGCGCTCGACGTTGGCCACCTTGGCGAGTTCGACG
>Ga0208596_1000067_pt1 | contig 35786 bp, 33 predicted proteins | sample LakMenEpi12Jul11_FD_150686 | JGI IMG/M metagenome (GOLD analysis project Ga0208596, IMG submission 150686) | Freshwater microbial communities from Lake Mendota, WI - 12JUL2011 deep hole epilimnion (SPAdes) | ecosystem: Environmental > Aquatic > Freshwater > Lake > Epilimnion/Euphotic zone ...
AGACCTGGTACTAAGAAGGATGTTTGGCGCGCACGAGCGTAGATATCTTCAATATCTAGAGTGGCTTCCTTTAAGAAGATCTGCTTATCGCTCCACCACTTAATGCGTGTGCCGGTAACTTTTGCTGAAACTTTACCGATGGTGCGTAAGCCCGATTGCGGTGTGAACTCCGCCTTAGGTCCTTCACCATCGAAAATTCCAGCTTCACCGCGACGAAATGACATCCAGTAAATTTTGCCGTTGCGATCGACTTCAGCATCAAGGCGTTCGGCGAGTGCGTTCACTACAGATGCACCTACACCGTGGAGACCACCGGATGCGGCGTAGGATCCCCCACCGAATTTTCCGCCTGCGTGCAATTTTGTAAGAACAACTTCAACGCCAGTAAGCCCTGTCTTCGGTTCTTTATCAACTGGAATTCCACGACCGTCATCGTGCACCTCGACTGAGCCGTCTGCTTCAAGATTAATGTCGATTTTCTTGCAGTGACCGGCGAGTGCCTCATCTACTGCGTTATCAATAATTTCCCAGAGACAGTGCATGAGGCCGCGTGAATCGGTAGAACCGATATACATACCTGGACGCTTGCGAACGGCATCGAGACCTTCAAGAACCGCTAAATCTTTTGCGGTATAGCTATCTAGTTCGGCGCCTGGGGCGGTGAGATCGAGCTGTGCAATCGCATCACCGGAATCTTTTTTGGCAGCCATGGGTGCAAAGATTAGCCAGCGAACTCTTTGCAGGTGCGTAAACGCGCCGAGGGGCATCTCAATTACTGGGAAAACCTTCCAATTCCTGTGAGATATCTATCTAAATGGAGAAAATTTCCTGGAAATCAGCAGGCGGGGAATATTTATAGATGGCATGATGTTCCATACCAAGTACCCAACTGGAGTACAGATCATCACCGTGATGATCTTTAGGCAACGATCGGAGAGCGCGATGAACGAGCAAGTTATCCTCGAATCCACACCTCTAAATGCCCTTGATAGGTGCGATCGATGTGGAGCCCAAGCATATGTTCGTGCCATTTTGCTTAATGGTGGCGAACTCTTGTTCTGCGCACACCACGGCAAGGAGTATGCCGAAAAACTCAAAGTTGTAGCAGCAAAGATTCAAGATGAATCAGAGAAGCTGGTAGAAAGTAAGTAGTTATTCTTTCGTTAAACCCTTGTGCGAGCCATCGCACAAGGGTTTTTCTTTTGATTGACCACAACCGCAGAATTTAATCTTCTCTACAGTTTCAAGAACATTTCCTTCCGCATCAACAAGATCGACAGTTCCGGTAACGCGAATAGAGCCGCTCTTTGGGTTGACGAAGATTTGTGGATTACTCATACGTGATTGCTCTTAATCGAGATAATCACGCAATGATTGCGAACGTGATGGGTGGCGTAGCTTCGACATTGTCTTTGATTCAATCTGGCGAATTCGTTCACGAGTTACACCGTGAACCTTTCCGATCTCGTCAAGAGTCTTTGGCTGTCCATCTGTAAGGCCATAACGAGCCTTGATTACATCTGCTTCGCGCTGAGTAAGTCCACCAAGAACCTGCATCAACTGCTCCTGCAAGATCGTGAAGGTGACAGATTCTTCAGGCTTAACTGCCTCAGAGTCTTCAATGAGATCTCCGAACTCAGAATCTCCCTCTTCACCCAAAGGTGTGTGAAGTGAGATTGGCTCACGACCATACTTTTGAACCTCGACAACCTTTTCAGGTGTCATATCGAGTTCCTTAGCCAACTCTTCTGGGGTCGGTTCGCGGCCAAGATCTTGAAGCATCTGGCGTTGAACACGTGCCAACTTGTTAATGACTTCAACCATGTGCACTGGAATACGGATCGTACGAGCCTGATCTGCCATCGCACGAGTAATCGCTTGGCGAATCCACCATGTCGCATAGGTCGAGAACTTAAAGCCCTTGGTGTAGTCGAACTTCTCAACTGCACGAATAAGACCGAGGTTTCCTTCTTGAATGAGATCCAGGAAGAGCATTCCTCGACCGGTGTAACGCTTAGCAAGAGAGACCACCAAGCGAAGGTTCGCTTCGAGTAGGTGATTTTTTGCGCGCTTTCCATCTTCGACGATCCACTCGAGCTCGCGCTTGAGTTTCTTATCAATCTTCTTCTCTGTTGCTAATTTCTCTTCGGCAAAGAGACCAGCTTCCATACGCGTTGCAAGTTCAACTTCAAGTTCTGCATTTAGAAGTGCTACGCGGCCGATCTGCTTGAGGTAATCCTTAACTGGGTCGGCGGTAGCACCTGCTGTCATCACCATCTGCTCTGGTGGGAGATGCTTAATTTCCATCTGGATACGACGCGCTTCAGCGTTAAAGATGTCATAGAGTTCTTCAACATTCTTCAGGTAACCCTGTGTGATTGCTTCCGCAATGACCCGAGCACCCTTTTCAGTGAAGTTATTCATCGAAAGCTGCTGTTGAACCTGACGGAATGTGAGTGCTTTCGCATCCTCAGGATCTACATGGCCTTTACCTACATAAGGATGGTTGGCTCTTTTCGCGCTGATTGCATCAAGGACTATGTTGACGTTAGCAAGATCCTTCTTATGCTTTGCGCGCTCAGATTTTTCACTCTCATCTTCTTCTGCATCAGAATCTTGCAGGATGAATGAGCCATCTTCTGATTTCGCATCTTCTGCCAAATTAACTGTGCGAGTCTCTGATGCCTTTGCGCCTTCTTCTGCTTCAACAATCTCAAGAACATCTGCAACGAGAGTCTCGACATCTTCGAGTTCAACTTCTTCGAGTTCAACTTCTTCGCCATCAATATTGGTAACAACCTTCTTGCCATCTGCGCTCTTTGCAGTAGCGGCCGGTGCGGCAGGAACTTCCTTAGGCTTGATTAAATCCCACTCAGCCTTCTTCAAGATTCGACTTGGGCTTCCAAGTCCCTTCTTTCGCAATACTTCGGTGAGTTGTGGAACTGTAATTGCGAGCGCGCGTGCTTCATCTACTAAATCTTTATCAGCCTTTTTGGGAATGCGACCAAGGGATGTCACACCACGAGATTCGAGCTCGGCTAGAACTTCCTTCTGTCGTGAGACTGCAGCCTTCGCATCAGAGATCAGCTGCACATCTTTAGCATCAAGGACTTTCTTCAACTCAATCTTGGCAGGAGCTTTCTTTGCTGGTGCCTTTTTCGCTACAGCTTTCTTGGCAGGAGCTTTCTTTGCTGGTGCCTTTTTCGCTACAGCTTTCTTGGCAGGAGCTTTCTTGGCTACAGCTTTCTTGGCTACAGCTTTCTTGGCAACAGCCTTCTTTGCCTTGTTTTTGAGCGCACTAAATACAGCCACAATTGTCCTTTGGTTTTTGATGCGATCTTTAAGAAATTCTTTTCTTAAAGCCGATCGAAGTGATGTCTATATTATACCGCGAATTGCCGCCGACATTGCCTCAGATTCGACCAAAAAGCCGTCGTGGCCAAAATCTGAAGAGATTGTTACCAACTTTTTCGCCTTAGGTACTAGATCAGCGATCTCAACCTGAAGTCGAGGTGGGAAAAGTCGGTCCGTATCGATGGAGACCACGAGAATCGGAATCGTTATTGCGCGTAAAGCCTCAACCACTCCTCCACGGTTGAAGCCAATGTCATGGGAGTTCATCGCCTCGGTCAGAGCGATATAGGTATTGGCATCGAAGCGCTTGGCTAGCTTGTCAGCCTGATGATCAAGGTAGGACTCAACGGCAAAGCGGCCAGTCTCATCGCCCTGCAACTCACGGCCAAAGCGCACATCCATCTCGGACTCAGTTCGGTACGTCAGATGGGCGATTCTGCGGGCAATTCCCATACCTGCAATTGGTCCGCGATCTTGTTCGTAGTAGTCGCCGTTGTTGAAGTAAGGGTCACTCTTGATGGCGCGAATTTGTATGGATGCGGTTCCGATTTGATCGCCAGTTGCAACGGCGGATGATCCGATTGTGCAGATCGATTCCACGCGATCTGGATGAGTAACCGCCCATTCCAGTGAACGCATTCCACCCAATGATGGGCCAACAGCCAACTTATATTTCTTGATTCCAATTGCATCAGAGAATGCAATCTCGGCTGCCACCATGTCACGAATTGTGATTGCTGGAAAACGAGAACCGTACCGCTTTCCATCTGGAGCGATACTCGATGGCCCAGTACTTCCTTGGCATCCACCGATGACATTGGGACAGACGATGAAATATTTATCGGTATCAAAGGCAAGTCCGGGACCGACCATGTTCGGCCACCAACCAGGAACATCTGACCATCCAGTCATTGCATGCTGGATGAGAATTGCATTATCTCCGGCGGCGTTGAGAGTTCCCCACGTTTGATATGCAATGGTGACATCGGCCAGCGTCTGGCCATTTTCTAAAAGGAGAAACCCGATCATGATAAATTTGCGATCACCCGGATCGTAACTCTCAAGCCATGCACCAGTGACATCACTGGTGAGAACTTGTTTAATCGGTAGAGCACTCATGAGATTTCCTTCACGCACTTGCACAGATCAGACTGTGCCTGGTCGTCACCCGGGAGCACCCCACCGCGGTGGAGGGTTGCCGTCTAGTAAGCCGGGGCTTTGGTTATCGCTTTCGGATAAACCGATCTAGAACTCGTGACCTGGGCATATCTTAACCCACCGCGGTGGCGGTGCAACTAGCTCAACTGGTGCGCTAGCCAAAGATTGCTGCACACACTTTGGGGTGAAGCTCACCACGCATCTGAGCAAAGGATTGTGGCGGCCATCCAGCGTTAAAAACGCGTTGCAGAAGGAGTGCCAATGAATAGGTCGGAGCATCAGTAAAGGCTCGATCAAGAGCAGCTCGGGCGAGTGCACCGTCGCCGTATTCGTAGGCGATCGCTGCTGCAAGGCAAGCAACGGGTGCCACAAAACCTGTCGGCGCAGAGCGCAATAAGTGCATCCACATTCTGCGGTAGCCATCTGCGCTATCGAGATCATGGCTTCCTAACGCAAAGTCGCGAACCTGAATTTCACTCAATCGACCAAGCACATGTGCAATCAGATCTTGATCGGTGGAAATTCCATGTGCGATGAAATCATTTGCAAGATCTATAACGGCCGTCGCACCATCACGTTGTAGATTGTTGAGGTCGCTATCTGAAGGATCAACATCTGACTTCTGAACTCGCTCTAACCATTGCTCTTCTTGCGCCAAAAGATTTGAGCGAACAGATCCACCTAAATCTGCAAAGGTGGCAAAGGGCATGGGATGGCCAGCAACAACGCTCTCCATCGCAATCCGAGAAGAGTCAAGAGGTGGAATTGGACGACCCCCTATCGGACAACAAGTGACGTCATGACAGAGGACTGATCGATAGGAACCATCTGCAATGAGAATAGATTCATAGATAGCGATTCCAGCCCTTGAAAGCGCGGCAGTCGTCTGGGCAAGAACAATCTCTCCATCACTTCTACCTTGTGGCTGGTAGGCAACTATCAGTGCACCTTCAGCATCTTCTGCACTGATATGACTGGCACAGAGATCAAATGCAATTTCGCTCTGATCTATTGGGTAATCAATGCGCATCGCCATTCCGACACAATCTTCTTTGATTGATACAAGAACAAGTGAATCAATGGGGTGATAGCCAATCAGAAATGGAATTGCTGCAAGGAGGTCATGTGGGCTAGTCAGTGTTGTCATCACTTCTCAATTCTTAAAGCGGGTCGGGGAGTTAACTACTGTGATGGTGACAATTGAAGTCGTCTTGACCGTGCCAGTGATAGCGCGAGTCTGTGCGTTATGCGTGTATGTGCCATTCCATGTGCTGATAAGAGTGATGAGATAGGTACCTGGATTTGAGTATGTATGTTTGATTTTTCCATCAGGAAATGGCCCACCAACATCTGTTGTCGAAAGGAATGTTCCATCACCAAATGACCAGGTAAAACTTGGGCGTAGAGCAACATCAACAATTTCTCCAACAATCTTCACCTGTGTCATAAAGGAAGTGGGTAGGTCTGTCCACATAAATACTGGAACATCAACAAGTGGTTCGTACTCTGGTTGGTAGGCAATGCCTGCAGTAGGTAGCGCTTTAATGAGGCGATCATTGAGAGATGCAGTCTGTGCAACTGGCGGCTGAGGAGTCGGCGTGCTCTTCTTTGGTACAGCGGTGGCAGTCACTTTCGGTTTAGGAGGTGCGATTTTCTTCTTAACTGGCGGCGGTGCAATTTTTTTGGGAGTCGCTTTGACTGTTGGTTTCACTGTTGGAGTCGGCGTTTGCGTTACAGCGGCGGTTCCGCCCTTGCGACCTTCGATGATGATCTTGCCATCTTGAGTGTAAACATCGACACATGCATTTACTCGGCACTCTTCGGCGAGAGCCGATGGAGCGCTTATTGATGCAGTGGTGATGAGTATAGATACGACGATGATGTGATTGATTTTCATGTGGGGCAAGGTAGAAGTCGATGGTGACTACTTGCGCGCTTGTTGAGCGCTCTGTGGATGGATGTGGCAATCTAGGTTCATGGCAGCCCGCGATGGAGATGGATGGATTCAGTGCCGATGCGGAAGTAAGCACTGGGGAAAATTTGGTGCAGCGGGGATTTTGATTTTTCGCGATTCAATCGAAGGCGGTCGCGAAATATTTCTACAACATCGCGCACCGTGGGTTCATAACGGCGATACCTGGGGAATCCCAGGCGGTGCTAAAGATTCACATGAAAGTGTTAATGAAGCTGCCCTACGAGAAGCCCATGAAGAGACTGGAATTAGCCCTGAGCATTTGAATCCGTTAGCTCTCTTTAGTGATGATCACGGTGACTGGCGGTATGACACAGTGCTTGCTGCTGCAGATGATCAGATCTCTGCCGACTCCCCCAATGATGAAAGTCAGGAGATGCGCTGGGTGCCAGTCGATGAAGTCACGCTGCTCACCTTGCATCCAAGTTTTGCAAAGACATGGTCTGATCTACGACAAATCCTCGATAATCTGGTCGCACCAATCTAAATCGCTTCTTTCAGAGTGCATAACTATCACAATCGTTTTTCCCTCATCTCGCATCTTGCAAAAAAGTTCGATCAGATCGGCTTTGCTCTTCTTATCCTGTGAAGCCAGTGGCTCATCAAAGAGATAGATAGGTGTATCGCAAACCAACGCTCGAGCAATTGCTACACGCTGCAATTGACCGCCAGATAGAGTCAAGACAGAGTGATCAAGAATCTCGTTGAGTCCTAGTTGGGAGACCACTGAGTCGACGCGAAACAGGTTCTCGCTCGACTGTCCCATTTCAATAACTTGCCTCACGGTAAATGCCAGCCAGAAGAATTGATTTTGAGTGACGACGCTTCGCAATCGCGATTGAGCTCCTATTGAGAGTTCTGTGAGATCTCTCCCGCGGATCAATATCAAGCCTTCATCGAGAGGATGATCGCCAGCTATAGCACCAATCAATGTGCTCTTACCCGATCCATTGGCTCCAAGTATGGCCGTGATTGTTCCCTTCTTTATTTCAAGAGAGAGATTTTCAATTACGCGATGATCACCGCGCGAAACAGTGACATTGTTAAGAACAATTAGCGCCATTGCACACCACCGCGCTTCAAAGCCAGAATCAATATCGGTGCACCTATCAGTGAGATCAGTAAACCGATCGGAAGATCTTGCGGCGGAGCAATACTTCTGGCGGCTGTGTCAGCAACAAGCAGAATCAATGCGCCAATCACGGCAGCAGCACCCACGAGATATCGGTGGCTTGGTCCAACTAAGAAACGTGCGATATGAGGTGCGGCAAGCGCCAAGAAGGAAATTGTTCCCACTTGACTGACTGCTGTTGCAATCGCAACCGAGAGCACTAGAAATGCGATCAAGCGAATTCTTTGTGGATCTCTTCCACTATGGCGTACTTGCGGATCACCGAGTGAAAGCAGATCCAATCGCGGAGAGAGAAGCCGAGCACTCACGATGACAGCTACGGCAACTACTGCCAGCAGAGCGACGTTGGACCACGTGAGAAGTGAGAGCGAGCCTAACGACCAGAAGGTAACAGAACGCACGTCACTGCGATCTGCGATCGTGATCAAGATACCTACAATCGCAGTGAGTGTGGCCGAGACAGCAATTCCAATTATGATTAATTGCATAGCATTGCGCGCTAGCCAGAATGTCAACAGAGTAGAGAGCAGAGCACCAAAAGCCGCCCAACCAATTGCACCGATTGACGCGATGCTGACCGCATTGGTGAGGACGCCGACAACAACTCCAAGAGCTGCACCTGCTGTCGTTCCTAGAAATGCTGGATCGGCCAATGGATTATTTGTTGAACCCTGTGCGAGCACACCCGCTACTGCCAAAATCATTCCAAGGATGATCGCACCAAGTATGCGTGGGGCTCTGATCTGCCAAATGATCTGGTCAGTAACTTCCGTTGATTGAAAATTGAACTTAAGTACTGAACCCCAAACATCGTTTACTGCGGTAGCTCCTAAGGAAAGAGCGAAGAGTGCGAATAGGGCAACCACAACGCTTAACAAAGAGATTTTTTTGATCATGAAAGTACTCGCTCTATCGATTGAGAAAGGGTGTTAAGTAGCGAGTATGAGCGTGGTCCAAATGAGAGAAGGAGAGAGTCATCGACTGCAACTATTGCTCTGTTCTTCCCTGCCTGCGTTTGAGCAACACCAGGTAACTGAATCAAGCCGTTAACACCACCGACAGATTCCAAGCCCTTACTCATTACCAAGAAAACATCTGGGTTCAGCGTTGCAATTGCTTCCGCCGTCATAGGCGTGAACGGATTCGCAAACTTTTGCGCACCAGCATCAATTCCACCAATTGCTGCAATGAGGGAATCTGTTCCTGAACCTTTTCCACCGATGAGATACACAGCGCTTCCGCCTCGGAGATACAAGAATGCGATGGTCTTTCCTGCTGGAATTTGCGCGACTTTCTCTTTGCTGGCTTGCAACGCAGCGGTGAGGACTTTTCCGTCCTCGACTGCACCAATAGCCTGTGCGATTTCGCCCACCTTGCGATCGATCTCAGCGAGCTGCCATGCTTCAGAAATATTCACGATACGAACTCCAGCTGTTTCAAGAACTTTAATGGCAGATGCCGGTCCAGAAGAATCGTCAATGAGTAGTAAGTCGGGTTGAAGAGAGAGAATTTTTTCTGCAACGATTTGGTGCCCAGATGTAACGACTTCAACTGAGTCTAGTGCTGGCGCATCGCTGGCAACATCTCGACCAATCAAAATATCTAAATGCCCCATCGAAGCAATAATTTCTGCGCTGCCATTGGCCAGCGCTACTACTCGCGAAAACTGTGGCGACTGTGCAGCGCTTACATTTATCGATTCGACGGTATTAATTTGTTCTACAGCCGATGGTTGAGATGAGCAGCCGGATGCAAAAAGAACAGATGCAGCGACAATTGCTATCCCTCTATTTATCACGGGCTAAGCCTCTCAGAACTTTGTCGACGGATCTCCCTTAGCTGTCGGCTATATAAAGTAGGCCAGAGCCATATATTTTCTCTGTGCGAATCCGTCTCTTTCTGCTTACAGTCGCTGTCGTTGCAACCATGCAATCTCCTGCAGTGGCTGCCGTGAGTTCCAAGGGATCTTTTGGTCAGGTTCTCACTGTAGATAAGGCGACCGTGCGAGCGGGTTCCATGGTCACTGTGAACGGAAGAGGATTCGATGAGACAGTTGGGATCTATCTCGCCTTCTGTGTTGTTCCTAAAAAAGGTAGCGCACCCACGCCATGCGGTGGCGGAGTAAATAAGGCAGGAATGGGTGAAGCTTCTTACTGGATTTCTTCCAATCCCCCACCGTACGCAGTGGGTTTGACCGATGAGTTTCTGCCAGGTGGAAGATTTACGCACAGTGTAAAAATCTCACGATTTATTGGAAAAGTAGATTGCCGAAAAGTGAAGTGTGCTGTGACTGTGCGTGCAGACCATTTGCGATCGACAGATCGCACCCAAGATCTTTTTATACCGATAACAATTTCTAGATAACCTCAATACCAGAATGAAGAGAGACATGAAAAAGAACTTCAGACCATCATTCATTTCGATCACTATTGCGGCTTTGCTCTTTGGTTTTATGACCGCGCCAGCTGCACAAGCGGAGACTTTTGTTTTCACAAGTAGCCCCCTGACTAATCTCAATCCAGCAGGAGCTACAGTTAACGGTGGTTTTACCAAGTTTCCTGCAGGTAAGGGGCTCTATATCCAGCAATGTAATGAACCCTTAGCGGGCGCGCGTCCCACAATCTGTAGTGACACCGTGCAGGTCTGGGTCTCAGATTCTGGTGTACGTGGAACGGTGAAGCCCACATCTGGAATAACAATTAAACCGACAGTTGTAATTACGGGTCAAGGAGGAAGTGCCGACTGCTCAAAGGTTTCCTGCGGTCTCTTTTTTCAAGTTGATCACGTAAATAATGCAAGCCTTAGTGATAGAAGTGAAGACAAATTCCTTCCAATAACCTTCGCAGCCGGAACTGCCGCACCAGCACTTGCTTCGGATGTATTCACCGTAACAGCTGATGGACAGACGTTGACCAAGAACGTTGGATCAAATCTTTCATACCGTAAACCAGTAACTATTGTCGTCACCACTCAGTCGGGCTTAACCCCTGAAGTCACATCCGCTACCCAAGATTGCACATATGTAACAGGAGTCTTCACAGCTCTCAAGGGAATTGGAGTCTGTGCAATGAGTATTAGCACTGCTGGCAATGCCAGCTTTGCACCGACAGATGCTAACTACCCATTCTTTGTTGGACTGGGTGAACAGTCCATTGCACCGATCGCGACATCGGTAAAGTCAGGTAAGAGAATTACACTTCCAGCCGAGACCTCATTCGGTGAAAAGATTGTCTACAAGACTTCAAGTAAGAATTGCCAAGTCAGCAATGGTGTTCTCAGGGGAATCAAGAAGGGTTCTTGCGTTGTCACAGCCAGGGCTGCCGGTAAGGTCAATATGTGGAAACCACTGGTCCGCAATATTTCAATCCCAGTGAAGTAAAAATCTTATCTTCGCAGCAGCTACAACGCCCGTAATCCCGCAATAAGGAAGTTGCGAGTAGATTCGATTTCACTTGCAGAATCCACACCTGCTTCGATTCTGCGTGTTGCACTCTCTGTGGTTGCGTGAATTAGGGCTAGAGCTTGCCGCACATCCGTAACTCCTAGCTGGCTAAGAGGCGCAGAAAGGGGTGTGAGCATCTTCCTATGTGCAATACCGATTTGGGTCGATCTCTCCGTAGAAAGTTCGAGAGTGCTCAGCGCTCGGGCGAGCAGATGGCGGCCATCGGCTACGTACTCGAGTGAGCCTTCAATCCATGCGGTGATCGCCTCTTCAGGAGCCTTCACTGAAGCCACCTTTTGCGTGAGGAATTCCGTGAAGTTGTTGAGTTCTTCAGAAATTAGTTCAGCAACAATCTCACTGCTGCTCGAAAAGTAATCATAAAAAGTTGTTCGCGATAGCCCAGCACGCGCAGCAACTGTTGAGACGGTAATTGATGTTGGGCCGTTCTCAAGAGCGATAGCCGAGGCTGCATCTAACAACTGTGAACGTCGCCATGCGCGTTGTTCGACCAAGGTGGGCGCACTGATCTTTGGCATTAGCTCTCACTCCCCTCTCAGATGAAAACTGGTCAGTTGGAGGTTACAACAAAGTCTGTGTGGGTGCAGAACTTAATCCTGTAAACCCTGGCTCAGTCTGCGAAGTGAGTCGCGAACCACACTTTTATCCGAGGTGCGCCACAGTGGCGGCATCGAATTGAGAAGCACGCTGCCATACCGCTTAGTCACAATTCGGGAGTCAAGGATTGCAACAACTCCGCGATCATCAACGCTACGAATCAACCGCCCTGTGCCCTGTGCGAGTAAGAGAGCCGCGCGTGGCATAGAGACCTGCATGAAGCCGCTACCGCCTGCAGCATCGGCTTGTGATGAACGCGCAGCCATGACGGGTTCATCGGGCCGTGGAAATGGAATGCGATCGATAGCAACCAAGATGCACGAGCTGCCTGGAACGTCTACGCCCTGCCAGAGGGACATGGTGCCGAGCAAGATTGATGTTTCATCTTTAGCAAAACGTTCTACCAGCGGGCCCACAGCATCGCCGCGTTTCTGGGTAATGATTGTGATGGGTAGTTCTTTTAAGACATCGCGAAGATGCGCGTCCGCTGCCTCAACTCCGCGCCAAGAGCTAAAGAGTGCCAGCGTGCGACCGCCAGCGGCATCAATAAGTTCACCAAGTTCAGTGAGAACTTCTTTACTTGGACCATCGCGTCCAGGTTCAGGAAGGTGCTTCGGAAGATAGAGAACGCCTTGCGCTGCAAAATCAAAAGGAGAACCAACGTCGAGAGTTTGAAAATTGGATGGGTCTATATCTGCTTCCTCTTCATCGCTCTCATCCTCGGTCGTAACACCTGGGACGAGGAAGCCGAGTGAACGAGCCATGGCATCAAAACCGTTACCCACAGTCAGAGTTGCAGAAGTTGCGATGACTGGAGTCTTTGTAAGTAAATTCTCACGCAGCACTTCAGAGACTGAAAGTGGTGCCAGATAAAGAGAAGAGAAGGTTGGTTCATACCAGAGCACATGCGATGAACCCATCTTTAACAACTTGCCAACGGTTGTCGTGATCTCCGTAACGGCACCCTTTACACGGGCACGTTCAGCAATTGCATCGGGATCAATAATCTCTTCATCTGCTCTCAGCGCATCAGTAATTGCAGCCCCTGCCTCGCGAACCTTACGTACTGGAGCCTCTAAAACACTGGGAATCTCTTCAAGCCGACCGAGCGCTGCAAAATCACCTTTTACAGTATCCCCGTAATCTGCCATTGCGTCGTGAAAATCATCGGCCGCCTTTGTAAATGCATCGCTGAGCTTTCCTGGCATGTGTTTGCGCGCCATGGCGGCAGCGCGTTGTACGCGACCTGATGTGAGTTCTTCAGTCACTGCTTGGGTTGTGCGATCCATGAACTCGTGTGCTTCATCCAAAATCACAGCATCGCGTTCAGGCAGGATGGGATGTGAATCAACAATTTCAATAGCAAGCAGGGTGTGATTTGTAACGACTACATCTGCAAGTTGCGCCTTAGCTTTTGCATTGACCGCAAAGCATTGCGAGCCATATGCACAATTATCTGCTCCTACGCACTCGCGTCCCGATGTTGAATTGGCAAGCCATACTCGACGATCTACATCCGGTGCGTCATCGCGATCTCCTGTCGCCCCCTTTGACTTTGCCCATGCAATCAGTCGCTTCGCATCTTTTTCCAGATACGAGGTTTCCAATACGAGTTCGCCATCAGGATCAACTTCTTCACTATTCATCTTCTGTAGACAGATGTAGTTGCCAACGCCTTTGTAGATTGCGTATGTAATCTCTCGACCCAGTTCTTTTTCGAGAGTTGGTACGACTGCCGGTAAATCTCGTTCGACGAGTTGGCGTTGCAACGCAAGAGTTGCTGTCGCAATCAATACTTTACGACCGTGGACAAGTGCTGGAATTAAGTATGCGAGGGATTTTCCAGTTCCCGTGCCAGCTTGCACCATAAGGTGATGTCGGTCGGTGAGTGCGCTTGAGACCGCCTCGGCCATCTCGATCTGACCTTTGCGCGGAGCTCCCCCAATGGCAGCTACGGCTGCATCAAGTGCTGCTCGTGTTTTTGCTGCCAGATCGCTCATGTTCGCACCTTAGCGAAGGTTTGCCGCTGATAACTCTGGAATGTGGGCGATGAATCGTATAGGATTTCTACCAATTCACAACGAATGGAACCCTGGAATGAAGAATGTGAAGCGCCAATTCCCCAAGGTGGGCGAATTAGCTCCTTTGCTGCGCTTTACCCTTCCGCACTTTCCGACACGTAAGAATCGTCTAGCTAAAGCCCTCACCGTGTGGGATCTGCGCTTGATTGCAAAACGCCGCACACCCAAAGGGCCATTTGATTACACCGATGGCAGCGCTGAATCTGAAGTGACACTGGCGAGAGCTCGTCGCTCATATCTCGATCTTGAATTTAGGCCAAATATTTTGCACGATGTCAAGAATGTTGACACGAGCTGTGAAATCTTAGGCGAGAAGTTTGCAATGCCTTTTGGAATTGCGCCTACAGGCTTTACCCGCATGATGCATACCGAAGGTGAGATTGCTGGCGCACGAGCGGCAGAAAAATTCGGAATCCCCTTTACCCTCTCCACTTTGGGAACGACAACGATTGAAGATGTTGTTAGATCTTCACCAAGTGGCATCAACTGGTTCCAGCTGTACATGTGGAAAGACCGCGAAGCAAGTATGGCGTTGGTTAAGCGCGCGCAAGATGCTGGTGTCAAACATTTGATGTTAACAGTTGATGTTCCCGCAGCTGGCGCTCGTCTGCGCGATGCCCGCAATGGACTTACTGTGCCGCCTCGCCTAACTATCAAAACACTTTTGGATGCAGCACCCCGTCCTGAGTGGTGGATTAATTTTCTGACTACCCCAGCGATCACTTTTGCATCAATGTCCAATTGGGAAGGTACTGTTGCCGAGTTACTCGACTTCATGTTCGACCCAACTATGACATTTGATGACCTGGAGTGGATCCGCGAGCAGTGGGATGGAAAGCTCTCGATTAAGGGAATCCAGACTGTAGAAGATGCCAAGATCGCCGCTAAATACGGCGCTGATGCGATCATCTTGAGTAATCATGGTGGACGCCAACTTGATCGCGCACCGGTGCCTCTTCACATGCTTGCTGAAGTAAAGAAGGAACTCAAGAACGACCTAGAGATCCATATTGATACTGGAATCATGCATGGGGCAGATGTTTTGGCAGCGCTAGCACTGGGTGCTGATTTTGCCTACATTGGTCGCGCCTATCTTTATGGACTTATGGCGGGCGGGCAGGAGGGCGTCGAGCGCACATTGACAATTATGCAGTCAGAGATGATTCGCACCTTGAAGTTACTTGGAGTAAATTCACTTAAGGAACTTGAACCAAAGCATGTTCAACTTTTGCAAACCCACGCTGGCCTTGGCCACTTACCGGAAGGTCGCTAAATCAATGCGAATAGCCCGAATAGGTATTGCTGGGCAAGAAAAACCCGCAGTTGTTGTTGGTGATGATTACATCCTTGTCGATTCACTCATTGGCGATTGGTCACGTGAAAGTCTAGAAGCGGGCGCAATTGCCACAGTTGCTGGCGCAGATTTCTCTGGACTTCCTCGCGTTGCAAAGGGCTCAACCCGAATTGGATCACCCATTAACCGACCAACAAAAGTAATCTGTGTCGGACTTAACTATCTCGGCCATATCAAAGAGACCAATGCTGAAACCCCTGCAGAGCCTGTGATTTTTATGAAGTCACCCGATAGCGTTGTAGGACCAAATGATGACATCGTGATTCCGCCAAATAGTCTTGCCACTGATTATGAAGTTGAGCTTGCAATTGTGATTGGCAAGCGTGCTCTCTATTTGAATTCGCCAGAGAATGCCAAAGAACATATTCTTGGTTACACAATTTCGCAAGATGTTTCTGAGCGTCACTGGCAAATTGAACGTTCTGGTCAATGGGTAAAGGGAAAATCCTTTCCAACATTTAATCCCATCGGACCTGAAATTGTTTCTGGAGATGAGATCAACCCTAGTAACTTGCGCTTATGGTGCAGCGTCAATGGCATCATGAAGCAGGATTCAAATACAGATGATCTTCTCTTCGGTATTGATCACATTGTTTGGTACATCAGCCAGTTCATGGAGTTGTTTCCAGGAGATGTCATTAACACCGGAACCCCATTTGGCGTAGGACTGGGATTTAAGCCACCTGTCTATCTGGCCGTAGGCGATGCAATCAAGACTGGTATCGAAAATATTGGGGAAATCTCAAACAACTGTATTGCTTTTAAAAATTAATCATTTGACGTAGCTCTTGACCGCTTGCAAGTCGATCCATCCCAATATTTATCTCATCAAGTGTGATGGTTGAAGAAACGAGCGATTCGATCGGAAGTTTTCCACTTCTCCATAAATCTGCAAAGATAGGAATATCCCGACTGGCAACAGATGAGCCCAAGTAACTACCGACAATCGTCTTACCTTGAGCAACAAGTGTGAGAGGCGAAATAGTTGCTAGATCTGTCGGTGCAGGCAAACCAACTGTGACTAGCGTTCCACCCGGCGCGAGAATATTGAGGGACGCTTCAAAGGCCTTGGCTACACCTGCAGCTTCCAGCACAACGTCTGCAAGTAACTTTTCTGCAATCGCGGTTTGAACATCAAATACGGCGGTTGCACCTAACTCAAGAGCTGTCGCGCGTCTATCTGGGTTGAGATCAATTCCATAAACTTCCCCGTGCGCTAGCGCAAGGGCGGTGATCAAACCAGCCATACCAACTCCGCCCAACCCTACGACTGCGATGGATTGACCTGGTTTCACCGTCACAGCATTCAAAAGTGCGCCTCCCCCAGTAAGAACTGCGCAACCCAAGAGCGCAGCAATGGAGGAAGGTACATCTGATGAAACCTGCACTACTGATCGGTGGTCGACCACAGCGTGAGTTGCAAAAGCTGAGACTCCCAAGTGATGGAATAGCGGAGAATTATCTCGCGATAGACGGCTTCCTCCAGATAGTAATTCTCCAGCTACATTAGAAGTCGTCCCGTTAATGCAACTAAACTGTCCATTAGAACTGCATCCCTTGCAATTGCCACATCGGGGAGAAAACGTCATTACAACCCTGTCGCCAATCTTTAGATTGGATACACCAGAGCCAACCTTTTCAACTATTCCTGCGGCTTCATGTCCCAGCAACATAGGCGTAGGTCTAGGACGAATTCCTTGGACGACTGCAAGATCTGAGTGACAAATTCCTGCTGTTTCGATTCTTACTAATATTTCGGTTTCTTTAGGATTAGAGAGTTCTATCTCCGAAATTGTTATTGGCTTAGAGCTGATGTATGGAAACTCTCTACCCATCTCTTCCAATACAGCGCCATGAATCAGCACAAAAGTACTCTGCCAATCAAAGTGCATCTCTCCAGTCGAAGAGGATTCCGTTTATTGCATCCTTCTTTGAAGTAAAAAGTTGAGAATACAACTCGGCAGAATCTTTCCAATTACATTCGTGACTAACATGCGGTGCTACTGGTAAAGATCCTGATGTGATTTGTCGAATAACTGACTCACGACTCGGTGTCTCCCCAATAAAGAAAGGGAAAACAGCTTTTATTTGGCTTCTGTGGGCAAGATTGTAATCAAACTTCATCTCACCTGCGTGGTAGCCCTCAAAAACCATTACTCCTTCAAACTTGACGCATTTGAGACTATCTTCCACGACTGGCAAATATCCAGTTGATTCGATTACAACATCGAACCCTTTTGGAAACTCTGCCCTAATCGCTTCCCAAGCACCCTGCACTGAAGTATCGAATACTTGATCAGCACAATACTTCTTTGAAATCGCAATTCGCTCCTGAGATAGTTCTGTGGTCACTACATATGCGCCTCTTTGGCGTGCTAGAGCAGCAGTGAACTGACCGATGAGCCCCTGACCAACCACCAAAACCGTATCTCCCGAGTTAATTCCAGCCTGATTCAAGGCGTTAGCACCCACACACGGTTGGACAAATAGGCCGGCATAACGAGAAAGTGTTGTCTCATCTACTGGATGGGTTCGATCGATACTTGCTACTGTGAAAGCTTGGTGAGTTCCTGCGCCAGAAAAATATGCAACTAACTGTCCAATCTGAAGATTCTTGGTTTGCATAGGATCACCAAAAGAGACAATTCGTCCGACGCCTTGGTATCCGGGAGTAAAGGGTGGCTTCCCCCAAATCCCACTCTTTCCAGTTGCCCCATACATCTCGGTACCGACACTGACTCCAGAAAATTCAGTTCTAATTAAAACTTCGCCAGGCTTTGGCTCTTTAACTTTAGCTACGCCTAACTCAACTTTGCCATAATCAGAAATGATCAGGGATGGAGCTTGAGTCATCTCAGTCATCACTTGACGTCTCCGCTTACTGGCTTCATAGTTCTAAGATCTATTCGGGCCTTGAAATCTAAAGCTCTTTCAACCTTCGCTGTTCGATAAATTCCCGCATACTCATTTCCCGGAGTCTCATAATACGAAAGATCCAAAGCTTCTACGCGATCGCCAAGCGCGAGCTTGAGAGCATCCTTTGTAGGGATTGTTGAGTAGACAGTATCTGAAACCAGATTCATGATTTCAAGGCTAGGCTGAACTTCTAACCCCGCGGCGAGAGTGAATGCCTGCAAAACATCATGGATTGAAATACAACCCAAAGTACAAAATGGGCGCCACATGCTTTCTATCTTCTCGCGACCGGCAGGAATGGCTTGCTCGGAGAGCACTACACCAATGCGAAAGAGAGTTACATCGATACTAGGCTCAAGTTTTTGAAAATACTTGCTTGTTTCTTCAACGCAGTACTTCGAAAGACCGTAAACATTCGAAGAATTACAACGATGGTCATCGGCTATTGGTAGCGAATCAGGCATGAAATCAGCGGTAAGACAGCCCACAACCGCAATCGAACTCGCAATAACGTATTTCTTCACCCCTAAATCAATCATGTATCGCATAAATCTGGAGGTTCCCGCCACATTGACGGTCATGCAGTCCTCTTCATTGGCATCACCAGTTACACCTGCCAGGTGAATCACAACATCAATCCCTAAACCATCTAGCTGATGAAGGTCCTCTAAACTAGCAAAATCTCCAAAGACGACCTTGCCATCAGAAAAATCAACATCCTTACGGGAGAGAGCGACAACGTTAAAACCAGATTCAGCTAGAGAGGCAATTAATCTGCTTCCTATAAATCCGCTAGCTCCCGTAACAAGAACAGTCTTTTTTTGATTCATCATCTCAACCTTTCAACCCGCCGCCGAAGCCCTTGATTACATGCTTTTGCATTGCAAAAAACAAGATGAGAATTGGAGTGCTAGCCATAATGAGGCCGGCAAATACTAAGTTCCAGTATGAGCGATATTCTTGAACAAATTGTGCCAATGCGACTGTGGTTGTTTGATTACCAGTACCGCTCAAATAAAGAAGTGGTGTGAAGAAATCATTGTAAACAAAGACTCCAGTAAGAATGATCACTGTGCCGGTAACAGGACGTAGTAGGGGCAAAACTACATGTGTAAAGGTCTTCACATTTCCAGCACCATCAATAGCAGCTGCTTCCTCATATTCTTTTGGAACATTTCTCAAGAATGCCGTATAAAGGAATATGGCTATGGGCATTTCGCGACCAATGTAGAAGATAATCAGAGAAGGTAATGTTCCAAGTAAATTCAAGTCTCTAAAGGTAATGTAGAGCGGAAGTAATGCCAGTTGATAGGGAAGAAGTAAGCCACCAATCACAAAGAAGAAAAGTGGCTTAGACCAGCGACTTGTAATTCGTGCTAATGGATAGCTCGCAAATGAGGCAAATAGCACGATGAAAAGCACGCTAAGCACTGTAACAATTGTGCTGTTAGTGACAGCATCAAGGAGCCCTCCCTCTATCCAGGAGTCCTTAAAATTCTCAAGTGTCGGCTGCGTCGTCGGTGAGTAGACAGAATCGAGATCAGTCGTCTTTCTAATTGCAAGATTGATCAAGATATAGACGGGAAATAGAAACATGGCTGCGAAGCCAATGAGGAGAACTTCCAAGGTAAATGTTTTCCACGTATACCTATTCATGATTTATCAATCTTTGAAATGAGGAAGTACTGAATCGCAGAGAAAACTGAGACAAAAATTGTAAGAAGAACCGCCAGCGCGGTGCTGTAAGCGAATTCTCCGAAGAGGAAGGCATTCCTATACATTAAGGTTGAAATAGTTTGAGAGGCTACTCCAGGACCGCCTCCCGTCAAGATGAAAACTTGATCAAATAGTTTAAATCCGCCAATAATTGAGAGCATCAGCGTGACAGTGATTGCAGGATACAAGAAAGGCCTTACGACAAACCAAAATCGCTGTAGATAATTTGCTCCGTCAATCTCGGCGGCTTCAATCATTTCTTTAGGCACACCTTCTAAGCCAGCCAGATAGATAACCATTGAGTATCCAGCAAACTGCCATATAACTACGATGATAATTGAGTTGAGAACAATTGAAGGATCCCCCAACCAGTCTCGAACAAAACTTTGTAGCCCTAACACTTCAAGGAAACTATTTATTGGGCCCGTTGGTGCATACATGTATTGCCACAGATAAGCAGTTGCAACTGGAGCTACAACTGCAGGTGCAAAAAAGAGTGTTCGAAGAAGATTCCGGGACTTGACTTTGGAAAAGAGTCCCAGCGCTAATAGGAGGCCTACGAGATTCTGGAAAATCGTAACCCCGATGGCGATGATAAATGTGTGAGAGAGGGCGCTGCGCGTATCGGTGTCTGCAAAGACGCGACGGAACTGCGTTAGTCCGGCCCAATTGTACCCCTGTGTAAATCCACTCCAGTCAGTGAATGCAAACTTAACTCCTTGAAATGAAGGAGCGATAACTACAAATACATAAAAGATTAAGGCAGGGAAGAGGAACGAGATTGCCCAACGATTTTTTACCACAACTCAAACCCCAAATCTTGAAGTAATCGTTCCCTTGGAGAAAGGACGAGAGCTGAGTATTCACCCAGCTCTCGTCCTGCCCTCGATTTTTACTTACCTTGTAGAGCCTTGTCCATTTTCTCCGCAACACCCTTCGGTGTATCGGTTCCAGCGAAGATTGACTGGACTCCAGCGATTAGTACTTGCTGGATTTTTGGAGACTGCCATTGCTGGTCAATGAAGAGGAAGGTCTTCTTTTGAGCACGGAACTTCATAATCTCGGCGACAGCCGGTGATGAAGGAACATACCCAGGCACCGGTCCGGCTGGAATGCCACCTGACAGACCTACAAAGATTTTACGGGCTTCGGCTGATGCCAGGAAGTCAATAAACTTCTTTGCTGCCAAGTTGTTTGCAGCCTTCTTATTGAGTGCATACACACGAAGAATTGATGAAGGGATGAATGTTGCCTTTACATCATCAGTTGCTGGGTGTGCCGCAAAGCTCCACGTTGTACCTGGTGCAGCAATCGCTGTTAGTGCTGGAACAATCGTTGGAAGCCCAAGCCATCCGAGCACCTTGCCTTTTGCAAGATCATCGGTGGTCATTGCGTAGGTTGTGCTATTTGGAGATGCATTAAAGCAACCCCATGTATTCATATCTTCAAGCATCTCAAATGACTTTACCCATGGCGAATCAGCAAATGTAGCCTTACCATCGTATTGATCTTCCGTGAATCCAGGGTTCTTCGAATAGAGAAGTGTTGCAGTCTGTGAATACGTATGCATGATCGTAGGCCAACCTGTCGCCCAAGGAGCACCGTATGCAGGAGTTCCCTTTGACTTAGCTGCTGCACAGAATGCCTTGACGTCACTCCACTTCTGTGGCGGAACTAATCCCGCCTTCTTCATAATTTCTGGGCTATAGATGTAGCCAACTCCTTGCGCTGACATTGGAACACCATAGATGGTTCCTTGGTAGCGCAACGATTGATCATTTTTTGGCACCAACGTTGACCAATTTCGATTGATTGATGCAATCTGTCCATTCTTAGCAAGTTGGACTATGCCATCAGCTGAACCTGAACCTGGTTTAGCTTGAATGATTTCTGGAGCAGTTCCAGCGGCCAGTTGAGTTACAAGAGCTGCCTGGCCTTCTGTGACAGCATAAAATGTTGGTGTTACCTTAATGTTTGGATTAATTTCTTGAAATCTTTTGATCATTGCATCCGTTGCAGGCTTATCTGTTGAATTACCGAAAAGTCGTATTTCAGTAACCTTTGGTGCTCCAACAGCTGGACTGATCATTGTTGCCGCTAAAAATGCGGCACAAATAGCGCCGCTCAGAATTTTTGTTCGAGTGCGAAAAATCATGAAACTCTCCTTTGTAGTGCATTCTCGAGGACTAGCTAGGGGCGGGGTAGTTGAATACTGGTTTTCAGTCTTCTCCTCAAACAATATAGGATTTTGACCCAAAAAGATATAGGATTCAAATCTCCTGAGGGGGTGATGTTGGACAAGCCACGGGGGGGTGAGACGACAATCTAGACTTTTTGTGCGCTAAGTGTCCTCAACCTTCGAATCAATCAGCGAGGGAATCTCGCCAGTCAATCAAAATGCCGTTCATGGAATCCTTCTCACCTCCGAATAGCTTGGTGTAGACATTGGCGGCTTCCCTCCAGGAAATGTCGTGACTCACCAATTTTTTCATGGGAAATTCGCCATTTACGATCATGGCGATTACTGATTCGCGAAGTTTAGGTTCACCAATAAAAAATGGGAAAACTGCCTTCAGCTGACGCCTTGTGGCAGAATCGAAATCAAATATCAACTCTCCTGGATAGTGGCCTTCAAAAACCATCGTTCCGTTGAACTTGAGACATTTGAGAGCTTCATTAACAAGACTCACTATGCCCGTTGACTCGATGGCAACATCAAAGCCTAGAGGATGGCTTGCCATCACTAACTCAGAGCATGGAGTATCCGACGTATCGAAAACCTCATGTGCACAAAACTCTCTCGAAGAGGTAAGTCGTTGCTGTGAAACATCTGTGGCTACCGTATGAGCCCCACGCATTTTTGCTAGGTAGGCAGTTGATTGCCCGATCATTCCCTGTCCAATAACCAATACCTTATCGCCGCTCTTTACTCCCCCCTTATTAATTGCATTGGCTGCAACACAGGGCTGAACAAATAGACCAACATATTTACTCAATACGCCTTCTGGCACATGATGGGTCCGAGCGAGAGGGGCGGTAGTGAGGCTTCGGTGAGTTCCCTTGACGCTGAAGTACGCGACTAAGTCTCCAACCTTGAAATCATGAGCTTCAGTCATATCTCCAAGCTCAATGATTCTACCTACGCCCTGATATCCCGGAGTGAAAGGGAGTTCCCCCCAAATCTTGTTACGACCGTATGCGCCAGCCATTTCGGTGCCGACACTGACGCCCGAAAATTCTGTCTTGATCAAAATTTCATTGACCCCTGGTGATGACACAATGACGTTTCGGAGCTCGACCTCTCCATAGTTTGAAATCGTCAAACCCGGGACTGCTGTGTTTTCCCATTTATTCATGGCTTGTCTCTCCTTGGTTAATCGTAACGATTGTCTCGCGGGGTCTATTCAAAATCAGCTCAGCTGGATTTCGATTACATCTACAAGTGCGGAGCTCGGTATAGGTGAGTTTAAATACATTTCTCCTGTTCGATCCTCACCTGGTTTAAATCTATGGTGAACTTCAAAGTTAACTGTGTACGGTAATTCTTCTCCTGTCGCCATAAGAATGACTCTCTTAATCCGATCAACAGGTAATCCCCGAATGGTAAATTCTTTGACGGGCTGAAAGAGTAAGTGGAGATAGATTGAGTTTTGAGTTCGAGTAATTGGACCATAGAAATCAATACCATCCGCTGGTTCGACACCGATAACTGAACGTTGGTGAAGTTTCATCCAATCTTCAATTAAAGCGAAGTGTTCCCGTTGAGTTGGATCTATCGAGCCATCTCCGCGAATACCGGTATTCAGCAAAAGATTTCCGCCTCGGCTGGTTACTTCGATGAGGGTACGCACAAGCCTTAATGGACTCTTGAGTTCTTTATCGTCTGGAGTCCATCCCCAATGTCTTCCGAGAGTCAGGCACATCTCCCATGGCCCTGTTGGCGCAACCGCTGGCATTGATTGTTCTGGAGTGTAGTAATCTCCAAAACCATGTAATCGTTCGTTTATGATCACATTTGGTTGCAAGCTTTTAATCAATTCACGCAATCCTGCGCAATCCCACTCTTCACATGATCTCTCCCAGCCTCCATCAAACCAAAGTAGATCTACAGCACCATAATTCGTGAGAAGTTCGGTGATTTGACCTCTAACGTATTCAAGATACCTGCCCCATTGCTCGGGTGTTGATCGACGGTGCTTATCAATCTGTAGGGGTGAACCCGCCATCTCTTCCCAATCTGCCTCTGGGAAATGTTCTTTCTTGTAGGGACGATCAGAATCTAGATATTTGGGGTAGTCGTCGTGATGCCAATCAGAGAGACTGTAATAAAAGCCGACGCGCATTCCTTGAGCGCGAACTGCGTCTGCATATTCCCTGACAATATCTCGCTCAAATTCTGAGTGTTGGATCCCAAAGTCAGAGTGTTTAGTGTGGAACATTGAGTAACCACCATGGTGTCGGGTTGTGAAGACGACGTACTGAGCCCCACTATCTTTGGCCATCTGCGCAAGTTCTGCAGCATTCCATTTCTCTGGATTAAATGTACTTGCTGAAGAGTGGTACTGCTCTGCTGTGACTTTATGTCGAGGTTCAGTCTCACCTGGAATGATTGACTTCCCAACAATGGGCCATCCGATTTCAATGCCTTGCGAGCTGGCATGATCCCAGTGAACAAACATTCCAAAGCCTGCTCCTGTAAACCACTCGCCACCCGAGATTGTACGAGAGCCCTGATTAGTTGCTTTCATGGGTAAGCCCTTCTGATAGGTTGAACTGCATTGACTTTCCGAACTTCATCAAACTAGTCCACATGGAATACCTCAGGAATTGATGCCCACCATTCACCATCGGCGCGATCAATTAATGGGCGCTGCAACGGCATACAGACATCCCACCACTCTTGGGTCTTGGGATCAGCTGCCATCTTCGCCATATCAGCATCAAAATCGTCTCCAACATACTCAAAGTAGGAGAATAGAAGTTCGCCATGACGATAGATCGAGTAGTTTTGGATGTTTACCTCTGCAATCTTTGCCAGAACTTCAGGCCATACCGCTGCATGTAGGCGCTCGTACTCCTCACGATTTTCGTAAGGCATTCCAATAACTGATGCATGCCGTTGCATAATTCTTCCTTTCGTTTGATAAATCCTTTATAAGTTGTAGAAAGCTTTTGCTGTCTTATGCGTAATCCAGTCCTGATCGTGTGCGCTATATCCACTTATAACTTCAACTTGGGCTTTCCAAATTTCAACATAAGTGTTTCCAAGAACGATGACCGGCCAATCTCCACCCATCATCACGCGATTAGCACCGTAAGTCTTTATCATGAAATCAACGTAAGGCTGCCAATCCGCAACACTCCAGTTCGCTAGGTCAGAGGCGGTATTCAACCCTGAGAGCTTTGCATAGACATTAGGGAATGCTGCAATTTCAGCCATCGACGATGCCCAAGGCTCCATCTCTCTTGCAGCAATTGGTGGCTTTGCAAAGTGGTCAACAACAATTTTCAGCTGTGGAAATTTCTTTGCTAAGGTGACGATGTTCTTTGTATGTTCTGGCTTAATCGAAACATAATCAAGGCTCAACTCTAATTCTTCAACATGCGCTAATGTCTCAAGGACTGCTGGGCGAGTAATCCATGCGTCATCAGATTCATACTTTGGGTTGGAGTAATCATGAGTCAGATTGCGCACGCCCTTGAAATACTTATTCTTCGTAAGATTCTCCAACGCTGCCCGTGATTCATGAGGGCGCTCAAAGGGAACCCAACCAACAACTCCTTGCACGAAATCAGAATGAGCTGCTATATCGAGCATGTAGAAAGTGTCATCGTAGGTGTCAGCAGCTTGTACTAAGACAGAGCCAGTAACACCGGATGCTGGAATTTCTGGTGCAAGTCGTTCAAGTGTGAAGTCATCATAAAGCGGGCCATAAGCCGGCTCTATCCAGCTATATGCACGTTCACTCATTACCCAGAGGTGTTGATGCGCATCGATGAGTTCGCGAGCCATGGTTACCTCCGCTCTACAAAAAATACGTGGTGGGAGTCGGGAACCATGAAAATACTATAGGATAATTACAGTACGCTTTCAAGGTCTTCCCAGGCCGCATTTTCAACTGTTTTGTTGAATTCCCTGATATTTGTGGAAACTTCTGCGGCGCTTCTACAGCCGACAAGAACTGATTTCACCGCAGGATGGCGCAGAGGATATTGCAATGCAGCGCTGGTGAGCGAGACTTGATGCCCATCAAGTACTTCGCGAATTCTTGCAGCTTTGGCCAATAGTTCATCACTGGCTGGCATGTAGTCAAAGGTTGCGCCCTTCACCGGATTGGCAAGAATTCCGGAGTTAAACACTCCGGCGACGATAACATCAACGTTTCGTGCAAGTGCTGTAGGCAGCAACTCCTTCATCGCCTTTTGATCTAGCAGGGAATACCTACCTGCGATAAGAACCATATCTATATCAGTCTCTTTCATGATTCGAACCGGTATCTCGCACTGGTTCATTCCAACACCTATGGCCTTGATAACTCCTTCAGATCGCATACGTTCGAGCTCTGGATAGGCCTGCAAAATTGCATCATCTGCATTCAGATCGGGATCGTGGATAAAAAGTATTTCAACGCTATCAACCCCAAGTCGCTCAAGCGAACTTTCTAGTGATTGACGTACACCACTCGCGGTGAAATCAAATTTTCTTTCAACAGTATTATCCGCATCCATAAAGAATTCATCAATATCAGTGGTAGATGGAATCAGCAGTCGGCCAACCTTTGTAGAAATGACAAAGGTAGAGCGATCTCGACCAGAGAGTGCCTTAGCGAGACGAACTTCGGATGCGCCTTTTCCATAATGTGGTGCAGTATCAATAAAGTTAATTCCATTATCAATTGCAGTGAGCACGGTATCTGTGCAATCTGCCTCACTGACTGTTGTGTAAAGTCCACCTAAGGCAGCTGTCCCTAGCGAGAGTCGTGAGACCTCAACACCGGTGCGAAGTCGGACCTTATCGTTGTGCTTCATTACGCACTCCCTGTCGTTGCTTGGTCGCTGACTGCTGCCCGTCCAGCCTCAAGACGAGCTACTGGCACTCTAAATGGTGAGCAGGAAACATAATCCAACCCAACATGATGGAAGAAATCAATGCTTCGCGGATCTCCGCCATGCTCACCGCAGACTCCGAGCTTCATATCTGGCTTTACGGTGCGCACCTCATCACATGCAATCTTGACTAGAAGTCCGACACCATCTTGATCGAGGGATTCAAAAGGGCTAAAGGGAAGAAGTTCAAGATCGAGATAACGTGGCAGAAATGAAGATTCCACATCGTCACGGCTAAAGGCCCAAGTGAGTTGGGTGAGATCATTGGTACCGAATGAAAAGAAGTCAGAGTGGTCAGCTAACTTTGCTGCAGTGATTGCAGCACGCGGCGTTTCAATCATGCTTCCAATACTGATCTCCATCTTCTCCCCCGCACCTTCGAGTACACGAGCAACTTCCTCTTCAAGCGAAGAACGGAAATAGAGCAACTCTCGTTGCGATGCAACAAGTGGAATCATGATTTCAGGACGTGGGTCATACCCTTGTGAGCGCACCAGAAGAGCTGCACGAGTAAGGGCACGGACCTGCATCGAGAATAAATCTGGAATAAGCACACCTAAGCGGACGCCACGAAGACCCATCATTGGATTTGATTCGTGCAATCGATTAACGGCACGATTGAGTGCAAGCTTTCGCTCATCAACTACTTGCCCGCGCTCTTGAGTGAGGGCTATATCGACCGCCAGACTTGCCTGATCCGTGAGGAACTCGTGCAAAGGTGGATCAAGTAACCGGATCGTGACAGGCAGCCCAGTCATCGCCCGCAAGATTCCAACAAAATCGCTAAATTGCAACTTCTCCATCTCTGCAAGAACTTCGGTACGTTCTTCATCAGTCGTTGCTAGGACAAGAGTCTCAACTAAAACTCGTCGATCACCCAAGAACATGTGCTCGGTACGGGTTAAGCCAATGCCCTGCGCACCCATGCGGCGAGCAATTTCAGCATCCTCCGGAGTATCGGCATTAGCACGCACTGACATCCGACGAACGCTATCTGCGTGAGTAATGATGCGATGGATACTTCGAATAAGTGCTGAGGAAGTTGCAGCACCTGGATCAACGATTCCTTGTACATATTCAGTAACAACACTTGGTACAACGGCTACTTCACCTAGAAACACTGCACCCGTAGTGCCATCGATGGAGATCAAATCTCCTTCTTTTACTGTTACATCACCACAGATAAAGAACTTTTCTTCAATATGAACTTCAATGCTTTCGGTGCCGCAGACTGCAGGTCGTCCCATGCCTCGAGCAACCACGGCTGCGTGTGATGTCTTTCCACCGCGCGCCGTCAAAATACCTTGCGCTGCAACCATTCCCACTAAGTCATCAGGGTTTGTCTCTCTGCGTACAAGAATTACCTTCTTGCCGGCAAGTGCTTGGTCTGCAGCATCGCGAGGATCAAAGACCACAGATCCCACTGCGGCACCAGGTGAAGCGGCAATACCGCGAGTGAGTTCTTTAGGTGCTGACGCTTTGTCGAATTGCGGGAACATCAACTGGACGAGCTGATCGCCACTGACTCGAGTGAGAGCTTGATCCATTGTGATAGATCCTTCATCAACAAGTTGTGTTGCAATCTTGAATGCAGCTTCTGCTGTTCGCTTACCTACACGAGTCTGAAGGATCCAGAGTTTGCCTTGTTCAACCGTAAATTCGATATCACACATGTCGCGGTAATGATCTTCTAGAAGAGTCATGATGCGATTGAGTTCGGCATATGCCTTCGGGTTTACTTCATCGAGATGCGTGAGTGGGAATGCATTTCGAATTCCCGCCACAACATCTTCGCCTTGAGCGCGAGGCAAATAATCACCATAGGCACCCTGTGCCCCGGTGCCTGGGTCACGAGTGAAACAGACACCTGTCCCTGAAGTATCACCAATATTTCCAAAGACCATCGCTTGCACATTGACGGCAGTTCCAAGGTCGGCACTTATACGTTCGCGACGACGATAGAGCTGCGCGCGTTCAGAATTCCATGAATGAAAGACAGCTTCGATGGCGCGCATTAACTGCGAACGGGCATCAAATGGAAATGCCTGGCCCGTATGTTTTTCAACAACTGCAACAAAGGCATCGCCTGCTTTGCGAAGAGTTGGACCATCAAGATCGGCGATAGTTGTGGCGCTAGCTGCTGCAATGAGTGGTGCTGCCACTTTTGCAAATGCCTCTGATGGAATATCACAGACAGTTTTCCCGAACATTTCGATGAATCTACGATATGAATCCCAGGCAAATCGTGAGTCTCCAGTAATCGACTCAAGAGTTGCTGCTACTTCCGGTGACATGCCTACGTTGAGAACCGTCTCCATCATGCCCGGCATAGAATATTTTGCACCAGAACGAACTGAGACTAAAAGTGGATTCTTTGCATCACCGAATGATTTACCAATCTTTTTCTCAAGATCGATGATTGCACTATCAATCTGGATCAGGAGATCTTCGCTCAATCCACCCGAGCGTAGATAATCTTGACAAGCGTTGGTAGTGATTGTGAATCCATCTGGGACAGGGATACCCAAGGTAGCCATCTCGGCAAGGTTGGCTCCTTTGCCGCCCAAGAGGTCAGACATTGTGCGACTGCCCGAACTGAATGGATAGACTTTCTGTTGCATGGGTGGATTCCTATACTTTCGTTGATCTAGGGCTAATCCCCGTGGGGCAGGGTTTTTCAGTCGATGTATGCGCACTTATGGGAAGGCAGAAATTGCCCATTGCCGAGATCCTAGAGTAGGAATACTATTTCGTATAGTATTTGCAAGAGCCTTTTGAAGCCCTTGGCGCAAGGCCTTCTTGTTACTAAATTGTTATCGAAAGAGAAGGTAGTCGAAAGCGAGGAGTAGTTTCATGGGCGTCGGCTATGAATCAAACTGGACAGAATTTGGCGTCCTTAGAGGCCTAGAAAAAACTGTGAAGTAATGACAAAAATTGTTGGTATCGAATCATTTGATGTTCGCTTTCCAACATCAAAGATGCTCGACGGTTCTGACGCCATGAACCAAGACCCAGATTACTCCGCGGCGTATTTACGCATCACTACCGATCAGGCCGGACTCCATGGTGACTCTTTAGTCTTTACGATTGGTCGAGGCAATGATGTTCAGATCGCTGCTATCGACATGCTCACACCGAAAATTCAGGGCCTCTCCGTTGATGATGCATTTGCACGGATTGGTCAGATTGCACGTGAGCTCAGTGGTGATAGCCAGATTCGTTGGTTGGGTCCCGACTACGGTGTTTTCCACATGGCTGCAGGTGCAGTCCTTAATGCATTGTGGGATCTCTTTGCTAAAGCGCAAGGTGTTCCGTTATGGAAATTGTTATCGGACATGTCCCCCGAACAGATTGTCGATGCCATCGATTTTAGATACATAACTGATGCACTCACTCGCGAAGAAGCTCTCGACATTCTCTATCGTATGCATTCTGACAAATCAGCCAATGAAGAGATTCTCCGCAGCAAGGGAGTGCCTGCATACACAACCTCGCCCGGTTGGCTTGGGTATAGCGATGAAAAGATGCTCGAGCTAACTAAGAAAGCTATGGATGATGGCTTCGGGCTCATCAAGTATAAGTGCGGAAAATCAGTCACTGATGATCAACGCAGACTTGGCAAAGTTCGCGAACTCGTTGGTCCCAACTTTAAGGTTGCAATAGATGCTAATCAGGTGTGGGATGTCGATGTTGCAATTACCTGGATAAATGCCCTGAAGGACTATCAATTGCACTGGGTTGAAGAACCAACAAGTCCCAACGATGTCTTAGGCCATGCCAAGATTGCTACTGCAGTTGCTCCAACACCTATCGCGACGGGAGAAATGGCGAGCTCGCGAATCATTTTTAAGCAATTGCTGCAATCAAAAGGTTTCTCTGTAATGCAGATAGATGCCACACGGGTTGCCGGAGTCAACGAAAATCTTGCGAATATACTTATGGCTGCCAAGTTCCGCGTTCCAGTATGTCCGCATGCAGGGGGTGTAGGGCTCTGTGAGATGGTCCAACATTTAGCGATGTGGGATGCTGTGGCTGTCTCGGGACATCACAGTTCTCGCGTAGTTGAATTCGTAGACCATCTCCACCAGCACTTCCTCGAGCCAGTTTCAGTAAAGGGTGGCAATTACTCAGCGCCACAACTTCCTGGGGCTGGTGCAGAAATGCATCAGGCAAGTATCGATGAGTACTCTTTTCCGAGTGGCTCTTACTGGAAGAACGAGGCAAATCATGAGTGATGAATTCAAGGGATTAGTAGCGGTAGTCACTGGCGCGGGATCAGGGATCGGGTTAGCGGTCGCCCAGCACTTCCATGACAGTGGCGCGAAGGTCTATGGCCTTGATCTTCATGAGGGATCAATGAGCCCGTATGCAGATTTCATTACCTGCGACATCGGAGATTCAACAAGTGTGATTTCAGCATTTGCCGAGCTCGCAAAGCAGACACAGGTCATCGACATCCTCGCAAATAATGCTGGAGTGGGTGCAATAGGAAGAGTTGAAGATGCAGATGAAGAAGAGTGGCTCAAAGTTCTCAACATCAACGTCGTTGGTACATCTCGTATAAGCGCAGCTGCAATGCCGTTGCTTCGCAAGAGTAAATCCCCCGCAATTGTTAATACATGTTCAATCGCAGCTACTGCAGGTCTTCCAGGGCGTGCGATTTACAGCGCGAGCAAGGGAGCCATCATGTCTCTGACTTTGGCTATGGCCGCCGATCACGTCGCTGAAGGTATCCGCATAAATTGTGTCAATCCTGGAACTACCGATACCCCCTGGGTGGAACGCTTGCTCTTGCAAGCCAAAGATCCTGAGAAAGAGCGTGCCGCCCTCGAAGCTCGCCAACCTATGGGCCGCCTTGTGAGCGCTCAAGAGGTGGCAAGAGCTATTGCTTATCTCGCAAGTCCCCGACAGGCTTCAACTACTGGCACAATTCTCGCAGTAGATGGCGGCATGCAAGGGCTTCGACTTCCGAAGTAACTCAATGCACCGCCTGTAGTCGAGAGGTTGATCTGACGATGGCGACAAAGAAGACCGCTGCCCGTGCAACTAAGCGCACACCTCGACGATCTGTGCTGTCAGATGAAATTTACGACATGATCAAAGCGATGATCTTCGATCATGAAATTGCGCCAGGTTCTCGTGTAAATATTGATTCTCTTTCAGCACAACTTGAAGTCTCACAGACACCGGTACGCGAAGCTTTGGCCCGGCTCGAGTCAGATGGCCTCATCGCAAAAGAGCCTCTCAAGGGATACAAGGCAACCGAGCTTCTCTCAATAAAAGAACTTAATGATCTCTTCCAATTTAGATTACTTATTGAGCCATGGGCTGCAGAGCAAGCAGCAAAATTAATCGACAACACTGGTAAGACTGCGCTGAAGGCTGAGATGCAGAGCGCCAAGACTGCCCTAAAATTTGCTGCAGACAATCAATTCCAAGCGCTTACAGAACACGATTCACGTTTTCATACTTTAATTGCGAGTATCTCTGGAAACAATACTGTTGCGGAATTCTATGAGCGCACTCATTGCCATCTTCATTTATTCCGCCTCTACATGGCAAATAAGCTCCATCGCATCGATGGTGAATCTCGCGCTAAATTTGTGCAAGATTTGTTTGAGCAGTACTACCAAAGTGATTCTGGCCAGCTGGCAATCAAGGAACATGATGCGATTGCAAAAGCGATTCTTGATCAAAACCCCAAGGCTGCAAAGAGTGCGATGCATGCTCACATTGAGGCATCCTTGAAGCGATTTTCCCCTTCTGCGGCTACTGTTCGCAAGTAACGAGTCAAAAGTGCTTGCCTTTATCTATCTCGTGATCTAGATTATCCTATAGGATTTTAAAGATAAGGGTGAGCGATGCTTTCAAAAATTAAGAGTATTGAGATTCGTGCCTGCCGCGGTGGCGATGAACTTGAAACACTCGATACTGTTGCTGCAGTCAAGCTGCCCGGCGGTTCGCGCCCCGACTTTACAGTCGTGACCATCACTACCGAAGATGGTTTGCAAGGAACTTCATTTGGTTTTGGTGCTCAGGATGCAAAAGTTGCAGCTGCCACCATGTCGCAAGTAAAACCATTCTTCATCGGCCGTAGCGCACATGATTCTGCAAAGAATATGAAGGATTTCGAAATCTTTGACCGACGCTGGAACCATGTGCCGATTTATTCATATGCTCCCTTCGACAATGCATGCTGGGACATCGTCGGGAAAATGGCTCATCTTCCTGTCTATAAAATTCTTGGAGCAGCGCGCGAAAAAGTTCCGCTATACGTCTCTTCGATGTTTTTGGACGGCCCAGAGGATTACGCAAGGCAAGCACTTGAAGTAAAGGCCAAAGGCTACAAGGGTTACAAGTTGCATCCACCTGGGGGTCTTGATCTTGATATTGCTTGCTATCGCGCAGTGCGCGAAGCGGTCGGAGATGAATTTACTCTAATGGCAGATCCAGTGATTATGACTTCGTATGAAGACGCCCTCAAGGCTGGTCGCGAGCTTGAGCGACTTGGCTACAAATGGTTAGAAGAGCCACTTCTTGATGTCAATCTCAATGGGTTAAAGAAACTTCGCGAAAAGCTTGATATTCCAATCTGCGGCACAGAAGTGATTGCCGGCAATCAATACAGTGTCGCTCACTGCATTAAGGAAGGTATCGTCGATATCGTCCGCACTGATGTTTCGTGGCGCGCAGGCATCACCGCTGTCATGAAGACAGCTCATCTTGCTGAGGCTCATGGAGTGCAGTGCGAGCTTCACACCACGATCTACCACGGTCTCGAGCAGGTGCAATTACATCCATCACTTGCGATCAGCAACTGTGAATTCTTTGAAACGCTCTACCCATTTGATGATTTTCAATTTGGAACAAAGACTCAGCTCAATATTGTCGATGGTTATGTAATGGCACCAGTCGGTGAAGGTCTATGTATTGAATATGACTGGGACTTTATCGATAAGCACACAGTGGCCGTTCTTTAGTTCTTACTGCGCAACAATGTGAAGTAGAGGTTGGCCGGATGCATATCTGGCCAATTGCTCTTCTACCAACTTTCGCCCACGTGGAATAAACGCTTGGCTATCTCCCCCAACATGAGGAGTAATAATCACATTCTTGGCACTCCATAACGGGTGACCTGCCGGAAGCGGTTCTGGATCAGTGACATCAAGGCCGGCTGTGATTCGGCCCGAGTTCAGTTCAGCAATGAGTGCATCGGTATCTACAACAGGACCACGTGCGACATTGATAAGAGCTGCGCCATCTTTCATTGCAGCAAGTCGCTGGGCATTCATGAGGTGTCGAGATTGATCATTGAGCGGAACTATCAAAATAATGACATCAAAGGTAGGGAGCAAGCGATCAAAGAGATCAAAAGTGAGTGCTCCATCTTTGCCTGATCGCGAGAAGGCGGTAACCGTGACTTCAAAATTGGCAAGCATCTTGCCAATCATCTTTCCAATATTTCCGTATCCAACAATTGCCACATTCGAATCGGTAAGAGAAGCCATGCGCTCGTGTCCCCAGCGCTGTTCCGCTTGATCTGCTGCAAAGGCCGCAAATCCACGACGAGAAGCAATGGCTAAGGCAATCGCAAGCTCAGCAGTGGATGCGTCATGCACTCCTGCTGCATTACAGAGAGTCACGCCATCTGGACGAACTTTCAGAACATCATCAACGCCAGCATTAGGTGATTGGATAACTTTTAAACTCTTCATCTCTGGAATCATTGCAATTGCCGCGGGTCCACCCATGTAACGTGGGACATAAAACTCGATCTTGTCGAGATCTCCATCGGCAGGAGCGATTCCATCCGTGGGCAAATGCGTTACCCCTGCAGGGAGTGTGAGATCCGGCCACTGTGTCCACACAACTGTCATTGGTTGTATCCAGAAATGATCATCTCAGCATCGTATACGTTCAACAGCCCGCATTCAATTGTTCTAGCGTGAGGCAAGAACGGTGCTTAGCCTTTTGGCGGCTTGTAAGAAGTGTTCTTTACTCCTGGCTTTGGAGTAGGCGTTGGCTTAACTGACTTTGCATTCACAGTCGACTTAGACGAGATTCCCTTTATCGTCTGCTTAATCTCGGTTGCTGTTGGGAACTTTTCATCATTTCCTTTATCAATGGCAGAGATGCGGCATTGACCATTGGTTATTCCGACAACTGTGATTGCATATTTACCAGTTGTTCGATTAAAGGTCGCCGCAACTCTACAAACAGCAGGGGTTTGTGAGATTACCTTTAGGCCTATTGCAAGATCTGGATCCTTAATTGCTGAAGAGTTTGCTTGCTCAGAAAGTCCGAGCGTGAATTTGAAAGGTCCTGTGCCAGTAAATGTTGGCACCTTTGATACTGCAACCTTAGTGAGCAACTTTTCTACAACTGGCTCAATGATCGGCTGAATTGGTTTGGTTTCAAGCTTTTGCGTCGTTAATTCTGCCGGAGCTGTCTGAGTTTCAAGGATAGTCACGACAGGAAGAGTTACTTTGACTGTAATGGTTTCAACTATTGGAGCTGGTGCAGTCACAGGAGCTGGTGCAGTAGCTGGAGCTGGTGCAGTAGCTGGAGCTGGAGCTGGAATAAATACTGGCGCTGGCGCAGCAGGTGCAGCTGGTGGTACTGGAGTGAAAACAATCGAAGGTGCTGGCGCAGCAGGTGGCGCGATCACAATTGGCGCAGCAGGTGGCGCGATCACAATTGGCGCAGCAGGTGGAGTTGGTGTTGGAGTTGGTTCCGGTGTTGGAGTTGGTGTTGGAGTTGGTTCCGGTGTTGGTGTTGGTGTTGGAGTTGGTGCGTCTGGAATTCTTGCTTCAGGATCCGGAGTTGGTGTTGGTTCCGGTGTTGGCGTTGGCGTTGGCGTTGGAGTTGGAGTAGGCGTTGGAGTTGGAGTAGGCGTTGGAGTAGGCGTTGGAGTAGGCGTTGGAGTAGGTGTTGGTGTT
>Ga0208596_1000068_pt1 | contig 35555 bp, 36 predicted proteins | sample LakMenEpi12Jul11_FD_150686 | JGI IMG/M metagenome (GOLD analysis project Ga0208596, IMG submission 150686) | Freshwater microbial communities from Lake Mendota, WI - 12JUL2011 deep hole epilimnion (SPAdes) | ecosystem: Environmental > Aquatic > Freshwater > Lake > Epilimnion/Euphotic zone ...
CGCAGGCGGACCCACATCGCCTGCGGCAGCACGAAGGGCAGGGCGCTCCAGAACAGCAAAGATCTCATGGGGTAAGGTATGTTCCGGCGGGTCCGCGGTTGCCGCCCGAGGGCACAGCCTCGTATCATGCCGCCTCACCCGGTGCGGGTGTAGTTCAATGGTAGAACTGCAGCTTCCCAAGCTACTAACGTGGGTTCGATTCCCATCGCCCGCTCCAATTTTTCTCGGTGGAATCTTTCGTCTTCTGCGTGATTCCACGATTCACTCACCGATACTGACTCTGTGCCGACTGGGCGGGCAGATCGTGGGATCGCATCGTCAATCGCCCCAGTTATCGCGCCAGTTCCCACAAAAAAGAAACGACGTGCGCCGTGCTTCTAGAAGCTACTGGTGTGGGTAGGTAACTGCGCGGAATATGTGTTGAAAGGGAAGTCTGATGAGTTAGGTGGTACAAGAAGTGGGTAGAGTCGTCTGATGAGCGCGCTCCCAATCCCTTGCTCATGTAGTTAAAATTTATAGGGCGCGCCTCACAATTTCCAACGGAGATAAACCGGACCTCATGGCGAAAGAATTATTGTTTCTTCTTTTTGCGATCGGCGCCCCTACCCTTGTAGCACTCATTTTGAGCGGCAAAGCCAAAGAACGCCGAGCATGGTGGCTTTCTCTTTGTGCGATTGGCGCTGTCGTCATCAATATCCTGGCGCTTGGGATTGGATCTGGGCTGATGCAACCACTCAGCTCTTTTGTGGGATCCGAGCTCAGTTGGAACTGGTCTGGCAAAATTATCGCAATCGCATTGACACTCGTGATGTATGCCCTTCTGCCGCGACCCCTGCGTGCTGAGGCAGGTCTGTTCGCTGTTCCAAGGACTTCTGACTGGAAGTCTGTCGTCGGTGTTTCCGCCCTGTTACTTGCCTTCTTTTGGTGTATTTCTTATCTGTTTCGCGATGGCGAAGCGGTAACTAGAGAAACCATCCTCTTTCAAGCAACGATGCCAGGACTCGACGAGGAGCCGCTTTACCGCGGGGTTCTTCTCGCACTGTTGGTATCTGCCTTTGGCAAGCCTTGGCGTATTGCGGGTGTTGGAATCGGGTGGGGCGCTTTGCCTATTGTTCTCTTTTTCGGACTCGCACACGCCGTCAGCCAAGAACTTAATATCGAGGCTGCCGTATCCGTTTTTGCTGCAATGGTGATGGGTGCCGGATTTTTGTGGCTTAAAGAGAAGACGAGCTCAATCTGGATTGCAGTGGTCGTTCATAACTTAGCCAATTTAGGCTCACAGATTGTTGCTTCAATGCAGCCATAGTGGATATTCGACTCTAACTACCCAGCACCACCTGTAATCACCCCACAGCACACTCTCAGAGGCGAACAGCGCATCTAACAGATTGATTACTCAGTGGACTTTGATTTCCTCAACACATGCGGCGGGCGTTCCCAAGCTACTAACGTGGGTTCGATTCCCATCGCCCGCTCCAATCTCCCTCTGCATGGTCCGGATGTCTCTAGATGCTCTCAGGCCAACAGAGCAGAGGGAGGGTTGCAGCGGTTTGTTGCAGCGCTCCCCGAAGAGAGCCTGATGGCGTTGACAGGGAAGCCGTCTGAATTTCAATCATCCAAGATCGTCTTTTTCATGATGAAAATGAACGCTTCGTCCCACGACTTCTCATCGATCTTTTTCGATGAAACATCGTCAATGACCCGACCAAAAGTCATGGCCTGAACAAACAAAGCCGCCGCGTGCGGCGTCACTTCATCGCTCATCCATCCTTTTTTCTGCAACGCTTCAAAACTTTTTGCGAAGCTTTCGTTTAATTTGCTCTGCTCCACGCCGAGAATTTTTGAAAAGCGCGTGCTCTTGTCGGCATGCGCGATAAGGCGGCAGCGAGCAACGCGGAAGTTCTTGAATTCTCGGTCTTGTGAGACTTTAATGAGATCGACCGTTCGATTTACGAATTCCGACTTGCTTCGAGAATCTTTGACGCTCTTCTTGAGGAAATCCGCATGGGATTTCGCGCTGTCTAAGAAGACGGACAGCAGTGCTGCTTCAATCAAGGCGGCATGGTTGTCATAGTGCAGATAAAGGGTGTTGCGCGCGACACCGGCCTCTTCCAGAATCATCACGGTCGTAATTTCATCAGGCGCGAATTTCGACAGTAATACTTTGACTGCATCCAGTAGCCGGGCTGCTGCTGCGCTGGGCTTGCGTGTAGGGTTAGTCGATGAGATACCGAAAGCGCTCTTTTTCATCGGAGCATCATACCCGCGCGCTAAAACAGCATTTTATTGCGCGTTCTAAATCGCCGGTCTACCTGTCCACGGCGATCGGAAACGAGAATATATACGCGATGCCAAGGCTATCGCCCGACAGGAATCAGGTTGACGCTAGCTTGGATTTGGTTTCTGTCGGTCAAATTCGAACCAAGAGTTATTGCGTTCGGCGTTACATATGGTCGGGACGGTGGTGTGATGAGGGGGAGCCGCTCGTTATCGCCTTTTGCGGTCGCATTGAGGCAAGCTCGTCTCTCACGGGTTCTATCCATTAATGATGTTGCTAGAACGACGTTGTTGTCGGACAAGCAAATTCTCGGCTTAGAAAACGATGACCACTCATATTTCTACAATGGTCTTTTTGCGGCTCGTTCTGCCGATGCGTACGCCGCGTTACTCGGCGTAGATCCAATGCTGGATGGCGCTCCCCCTAGAGCGCCGGTAGAGCCTCCTAATCTGGTCGCTTCTATCGACAAGACAGGTGCGTCGAGAAATCATAAAAAACAGTTGGAACGGCGCAATGGTTTGGTCTTTTGGGCCCTGCTTATTTTTATTCTGTTATCTGCGTACGGATTGTCCTGACCACCGATCTCAGTGCCATGGCAAGGCGAGATCATCGGGTTCTTCAGGCAGCTCGAGGCGACCGTGGTCGAGCTCGGGTCCACGTTCAGCGGTGAATCGTTCTAGAAGTGGCACAGCCGCTTAGGCGGGATTGGTGTAGCCGGTGCGGTGTGCAGCGCTTGCCCCCTTTTTTAGGATCGGGTTCGAAACTAAAAATAAATAGCACTTATATATTCAAAAATGCACATATTTGTGCTACATGTATGTCATGTTTTGTGTGTCAACAAACAGTATCGTTATTCTCGTCCCTCTCGCCCGAGTTGGCACCATGGCCGCAAACGCAATCCGTGACCCGATCGACTGGCCTGTATTGGTCATCGCGAGACGGCATCGCCTGCATGGCAAGGCGGTCGATCAGTATCTGTGCATATCCCGGGGCGAGTCGAAGAGATACAAGATCTACACGGCAGACGACGACTCACTCAGGGAGTCGTATTCCGCAATCGCGGCGGTCGAGTTTGATTCGGCCACCGACCTGTCCCTGAACGTTTTCTTGATCGAGTCATTCTGGCGTCTGCAAGTCGATATCCATTTCATCGACCGATGGCTGCGGAAAGAATTCGTCGTTGATTCCCCATCTTTCGGATATGCAGGAGCGGCGCCATGAGCAGCAGGGTGATGACGGCAAACGACCACCAGATCAGCCTGACGGCAGCGTTGGCGGTAGCCGCGACCTGTGACGGCGGGCCTGTCACTTACTTGATCCTGACGCTCCGTCTCAACGGGTTCGGGGGAGACCGGGTCTGCCGGGGCCTTATCGAACAGATGAAGGCGAGCTCGCTCATCGAGATCGATCAGCAGAAAGATCGCGCCGATCGCCGTACGAAGACCGTCACCGTGACCGATATGGGTTGGGAGTCGTTGAGGCGGCTCACAGAGCGACTGTCATTCTTGACCGGCGAGCGTTCAGGTCGGGCCTCGAAGAGACAAGCGGCTTGATGGGCGATACCCAGCCTTAGAACGCCGTACGCCCCTCGTCGATACCCTGATGTCGAAACTGAGCGCGGTCATCACCCGGTCTCGGTCCTCGCCGTGTACCTCACCGGTGAACTTCCACGCGGCACCTTGCGCAGCAAGCGGTTCTCCGAGCGAAACTCCGTTGACATGATTGGTGTTCTAGTCAGCCATATCACCGGTCCGAAACACCCCGATCCGGAGGCTCCCATGACCGTCTTGTCCCGCTCGACGCTGGCCGTCGCGTTACTGGTCATCTCCACCGCCCTCCCGGCCGTCGCCTCGGAGTCCGTCACCCGCACCCGCATGCTCGCCGCCGAGAACATCGCTTCGATCGTCGTCGAGGCGGCCGTCGGCGAGGTGCGCATCGAGCCGGGCGAGAGCGACGCCATCGAGGCGCGCGTGACGCTCATCGCGAAGCGCAACACAGGCATCGGCGCATTGCCCGATGTGTCGACGCTGCAGATGTCGGCCACCACCCGCGGCGACCAACTGCGGCTCGAGGTGGACTCCAAGAACATCGAAGAGCGTTGGGTGCTGCGTCTGCCGAAGAAGGTGTTCTCGGCGCTGGAGGCGAAGCTCGGCGTCGGTGAGGTGAAGATCACGGTGCCCGCGCGACGCATCGAAGTCGATCTCGGCGTGGGTGACGCACGCGTCGATGCCGCCAGCGGCGCGATCTCGGTCCGTGTCGGCACCGGCAACGCCGAGATCCGCACGACGCGCGAGAACGTCGGAACGGTGGAAGGGACCACCGGCGTCGGCGGTCTCACGGTGACAGGTGTCGACGGGACGGTGGACCGTCACTGGGTCGGCGGCAGCATCGCGGGCAAGGGCCGCGGTCGGGAGCCGATCGAGGTGACGGTCGGGGTCGGCGACCTGACGGTGACGCTGACGGACTAGCCGCGCGGCGCGCCGGCTTACTTCAATCTTTGAGCCGCTGCGCGATGAGCGCGGCGGCTTCGGCCGTCGTGGGGTCGTCGCGCAGCCCTTCGAGCACGCCGCGCTGGTCGGCGGGCGTGCGGTTCTGGCTGGCTTTCGTCTTTGCCGTCACTTCGCTGATGGTGAGCGTGAGCCCGACGATGCCCTGTAGCATCTTCTCGATGTAATCTGCCGGCGCATCCGACACGGCCCACGGCTCGCGTCGCTGTGATTCCATGTGGCGCGTGAGCTGCTCGACGATCTGCAGCTTTGCGTCGCGGTCATGGGTGCAGGTGAGCGTACCGCGCACATGAACCGCCCGGTAGTTCCAGGTCGGCACCACCTGATGCGTCTCGTGCTTGCTCGGATAGTACGACGGAGAGATGTAGGCGGCCGCGCCGCTGAACGCGACCACCACCGGTGCGCTGCGTTCGCCGAGGCGCCATGTCTGGTTCGCCTTGGCGGTGTGCGCGATCAGCGTACCGCCCGGTGCGAGATGATCGAGGCAAAGAAACGGCAGATGGTCGACGACCGGCCGGCCGTCCTCGATTCCGGCCAGTGCGGCGAGCGGATACGCCCCCACGAACGCGGCGATCTGCGCGGCGTCGCTTTCGGCGAACTGTGTCGGGATGTACATTGCGGGCTGAACATATCATGGGGGAGGGATTTCGATGCGTACCGGCTCTACGGCGGCGATCGGGACTTGCAGCGTGCCATCCGTGAACGAGCCGGTCGTACACACCTTCGGCACGCTCGGCACCTCGGTCGTCATCAACGGGGCTCGCCCTGCTGCTGGTCGTGACGACGCTGCGCACGATGACAGGACCGTCCGTCGTGGCGGTCGGCGGCGCCATGATTTAGAGTCGCGCCCGTGACGACCACCGCACCTTGCTCTGCGCTGTTGCAACCGACGCTGGCCGGGCAGTCCGTCCTGCTCGCGCCGCTGCGTGCGGTCGATCACGACGCGCTCTACGCGGTCGCCCGCGATCCGCTCATCTGGGAGCAGCATCCTTCCTGGGATCGTTACAAGCCCGAGGTGTTCCGCAAGCTTTTCGATGATGGGCTGGTGTCAGGGGGTGCGCTGCTGGTGCGCGATGCTGCGGACGACGTGGTCATCGGGTCGACGCGGTTCTATGACCACCGTCCGCAGGAGGATTCGGTCGCGATCGGCTACACCTTCCTGGCGCGTCGCTGCTGGGGCGGCCGCTACAACCACGAGATGAAGCGCCTGTTGTTGGCGCACGCCTTCGGTTTCGTCGAGCGGGTATGGTTCCACATCGGCACGCAGAATCTCCGGTCGCGCACGGCGATCGGGCGCATCGGCGGGGTGCACTCGCACGATGTGGTCGCCGATCCCGCGTTCGGCGACAAAGATATGGCCTATTACTTCATCGACCGCCGATCAGCCCGAGAGCGCGGAGAGTTTCGAGCGTAGGTAGACGATCGCCGCGCGACACTTTGCTGGAAGCGCCTTCATCGGCGGCTGCGCCGGGTCGATGGGTGCGAACGGGATGATCAGCATCAGCACGCCATAGAGCAGGATTAGGCCGCCGCCGGTCACGAACAGCAGCAGCAGGGCGATTACGCGCACCAAGGTCGCATCGATCGAGGCGCTGCGCGCGAGGCCGAGGCAGACGCCGCTGATCCAGGCGCCTTGGCTGATCTGCTGCAGGGCGGTCGCCGCGGAAGGGGTCGCGCCGCCGGCTGTCGCGCCGTGTTCGGCGGAGGCGCCTGCCGCGACGGCAGCGGTCGAGCTGGTCGATTCAACGGCCTCGACATGCCCGATCTCCTGCAGCGCCGGCACCAACTCATCGAGTGTGATCACGGTGCGACCGGTCGGTAGGCGACGGCTGCATTTGTCCGCGACCGACTGTTCGAGATCAGCGAGGATCTCGGCCCGGTCAGGATCGCTCTGAAGGCGCACGCTGGCATCGGTGAGCCAACCTTCGAGCCGGGCGTAGGCGTCCTCCTCGAACTGGAAGGCGTTGCGGTTCAGGCTGGCGGTGATGACACGTTTCATGATGGTGTTTCCGTGGATCGGCCGAGGCCGGCGAGGGTGCGGTTGATGCGGGTCCAGTAGTCGTCGAGCGTGGCCAACTGGGCCTCGCCGGCAGTGGTCAGGCGGTAGTACTTCCGTGGCGGCCCCGTCTCGGACTCCCGCCACTCGTACTGCACGAGGTCTTCGCGCCGGAGTTTGCTCAGCAAGGGGTACAGCGTGCCTTCCTGGGTGGCGAACTCGGTGTTCGCTAACCGGCGAAGGATGTCCGGAACATAGAGACTCTCGCCGCCCACGATCTTGAGGACGACGAATTCGAGGAGTCCCTTGCGCAGGGGGGCGAGCTTGATTTCGGTCGGAGGATTCATGGTTTCAGGTACCTTTATGAAACAAGATACCTGTGAGAGTCCTACGTGTCAAGCCGCGAGCGTCACCGGGCGGTAGGAGATGCGCCAGCTGCCAACGGGGTCACTTCGGCGCTTCGCGTGATTGCGGGTCCGGCCCCCTCATGGGCGGTCCGTCCGAATCCTCTGGGATCGCCCTACGCGACACGCCCGGCGGAGCCATGCCCGCGCCGTCGTAGTTGCTGCGCCCAGCCATCGGACGCCCACCCTGGACTTCGAAGATGGCGCGGCAGCCGTCGCTGACCCAGATGGCTTCGTTACCCAAGGTGCCCCAAGTCATGCCACGGGTGCAGGCGGCGTGGCTCTCGCGGCGAACGAGACGGACTTTGCCGTTGATCTGCACCGGGCACGCACCCCATCGACCGCCGATCGACTGGCACCTGATCTGGTAAGGGGCCGAACCTTGGTTGAAGCCGCCGCCGCTGTTGTTGTTACCCCAGCCGCCGCCACCGCCCCAACCATCGTCGTGACCGGTGCGGGCGATGAACTGCCCTCGGCAACCGCCGCGGACATAGATCCCACGCGAATCGGCACGCCATGTGTTGCCTTCAACGCAGGGCGCGCGGGACAGCGTGCGGGTGAGGCGGACGCCCCGGTTGTTGATGGCGCAGAAGGCTTCGCGACCGTCGTCGGAATCGCAGCGCATCTCGATCTCGCCGGAGCCTTGGTCGTTCCAGCCGCTGGAGGGCGTGCCCATGAGCGCGAACTCGCCGCGGCAGCCTTCGCGCACCGTGATGCCGTTGCGGTCGGAGCGCCAGTTCCGACCTTCGTTGCAGTAGACCGGCCCTAAGTTGCGCACGAGCCGCACACGACCGTCGTTCGGTGCGCGACAATACTGCTCGCCAGCACCATAAGATTCGCAACGGATGCGCTGTTCTGAAGTGCCCCACTGCTGGGCGCTGGAGGGCGGTGAACCGCCTGCGAGCAGGCCCGACACGACGGTCAGGCAGGCCAAAAGGCTGAAGATCGACGAAGGCTGGGGGTTACTCATGGACAGTCTCCCTGGAACGGTGGCCTGAACTCCGGAGTATCCGGTCAGTATACTTGACGATATGGGATTCAATATGAAAAGCATCGGCCGGATATTGCTGAAGGGGCTGCTCACGATCCTGCCGATCGGACTGACGCTGTACTTCATCTATTGGCTCGGGGTCACGGCCGAGTCGCTGTTGTCCGGGACGCTCAAATGGCTTTTGCCGAGCGGTTTCTACCGGCCCGGAATGGGCTTGATCGCGGGCTTCCTGGTGCTGTTCATCGTCGGTCTGCTCGTCAACGCCTATGTGGTGCGTCGAGTGTTCGGGTTCGGCGAATCGCTGCTGCTGCGCATCCCGGTGGTGAAGACCGTCTTCGCAGCGATCCGCGACCTCACCGGATTGATGCGCGGCGGTGATGCAGGACGAGAGCTCGAGCGGGTCGTGCTCGTGAGCGTCGGTCCCGGCAAGGTCCTCGGGTTCGTGACGCAGGAAAATGCGACAATCCCAGGCGTCGACACCGATGAACCCTTGGTGGCCGTCTATCTGCCGATGAGTTACCAGATCGGCGGCTACACGCTCTACCTGCCGCGCGATCGCATCGAGCCCACCGACCTCAGCGTCGAGGCGGCGATGCGCATCGTGCTCACCGGCGGGCTGCAGAACCAGTGACAGAATCTTTGACGAGGTGACATCCATGGCAATGGTCGATCAATCATCGCGCGGCCGGATATCGGTGATCGCGTTCCAAGCGCCGCCGGTCAACAGCCTCGGGTATGCGTTGCGGGTCGAGATGCTCGCAGCCTTGCAGCGCGCCGCTGCGGACCCGGGTGTCGAGGGCATCGTGCTCGTCGGCGGTAACGGCACTTTCAGCGCCGGCGCGGACATCCGCGAGTTCGGCACGCCGGAGATGATCCGCGGGCCGTCCTTATGGACCCTCAACTCCTTGCTCGACGATCTCCACAAGCCGGTGGTCGCTGCGATCGAAGGCATGGCGCTCGGTGGCGGACTCGAGCTCGCGATGAGCTGCCACCATCGCGTCGCGCTCGCCACCGCCCGGATCGGTCTGCCTGAGGTGAAGCTCGGCTTGCTGCCGGGTGCGGGCGGTACGCAGCGTCTGCCCCGTCTGATCGGCGTCGAGGGCGCACTCAACGTGATGTTGTCGGGCGAGCCGTTGCCGGTCGCCCTGTTCGCCAAGTCGCCGCTGTTCGACAAAGTGGTCGAGACCGACCTGATCGGTGCGGCGGTCGCCGTCGCCGAGGCCTCGGTGGCTGCGCTGCGCGAGGGCAAGCCGTTGCCGCGCGCACGGGACCGCAAGGTGAAAGAACCTGATCTGCAGGCGCTCTGCCAGTTCGCGCGGAACACCGCCAAGACCGCCTTCAAGGAATACCCGGCGCCGATCTCGATCATCGATGCGGTGGAGTACGGTGCGACACGCTCCATCGACGCCGGTTTCGCCGAGGAGGGTCGTCTGTTCAAGCAACTGATGGACGGCCCGGTGTCGGCCTCGCTGCGGCATGTGTTCTTCGCCGAGCGTGCGGCCGGCCGCGTCACCGGCCTGCCTGAGGGCACCAAGCCGCGCAATATCGCGTCGGTCGCAGTGATCGGTGCCGGCACCATGGGCACGGGGATCGCCATCAATTTCCTCAACGCCGGTATCGCCGTCCGACTGCTGGAAGTCGGTCAGGAGGCGCTCGACAAGGGCGTCGCCCGCGTCCGCCAGACCTACGAGGGTCAAGTCAAGAAAGGCAAGCTCGATGCGGCCAAGCTCGAGGCGCGCATGGCGCTGCTCAAGCCGACGCTCACCTACGCGGACCTCGGCGACGTCGACCTCGTCATCGAGGCGGTGTTCGAAGACATGGGCGTCAAAGAAAAGGTCTTCCGGCAGCTCGATGCGGTGGCGAAGCCCGGCGCGATCCTCGCCACCAACACCTCCACGCTCGATGTCGACCAGATCGCCGGCTTCACGTCGCGCGCGTCCGATGTCATCGGTCTGCATTTCTTCAGCCCCGCCAATGTCATGAAGTTGCTGGAGGTCGTGCGGGGCGCGAAGACCGCGCCCGATGTGCTTGCGACCGCCATGGCGCTCGCCAAGAAGATCCGCAAGTCTGCGGTGGTCTCTGGCGTGTGCGATGGGTTCATCGGTAACCGCATGATCAACGAGTACTCGGCGCAGGCGATGCAGCTCGTGAACGAGGGCGCAAGCGTCGAGAAGATCGACGCTGCCATCGAGAAGTTCGGCTTCGCGATGGGACCGTTCCGCATGAGCGATCTCGCGGGCAATGACATCGGTTTCCACATCCGCAAGCGCCAGTACGCCGAGGGCAAGTTGAAGTCGAAGGCGGTGGTCGCCGACCGCATCTGCGAGCTCGGCCGCTTCGGTCAGAAGACCGGCGCCGGTTGGTACGACTACAAACCCGGCGATCGAACCGCCTATCCCTCGCCGGTGGTGGCGGCGGCGATCGAGGAGGCCCGGACCGCCTCGGGGGTCAAGCCGCGGCGTATCAGCGATGCCGAGATCGTCGATCGGCTGGTGTACGCGCTCGTCAACGAGGGCGCGCGCATCCTCGACGAGAAGATCGCGCAGCGTGCCTCCGACATCGATCTCGTCTACCTCACCGGCTACGGCTTCCCGGTCTGGCGCGGCGGCCCGATGCAGTACGCGGACTCGCAGACGCTCTACGAGGTCGCGCGTCGGATGGAGGGTTTCGCCGCGTTGCCCGGTGCCGACACCGAGTTCTGGACCCCCGCGCCGCTTTTGGCGCGGCTCGCCGCCGCGAGCGGCAGCTTCAACGGAGGTGGCGCATGAGCCGCACCGCATCAGGCCATGAGGCCGTCATCGTCTCCACCGCCCGCACTCCGCTCACCCGCAGCTGGCGCGGCGCGCTCAACATGACCCACGGCGCCACCATGGGTGGCCATGTCGTGAAGGCCGCGATCGAGCGCGCGGGTATCGACCCGGCGAGCGTCGAGGATGTGATCATGGGCTGCGGCCTTCCGGAAGGCGCGACCGGTGCCAACATCGCACGCCAGATCGCGTTGCGTGCCGGTATGCCGGTGTCGGTGTCCGGCGTCACCGTCAACCGCTTCTGCTCGTCGGGCCTGCAGGCCATCGCGCTCGCTTCACAGCGCATCATGGCGGGCGAGGGCGATGTGTATGTCGCGGGCGGTCTCGAGTCGATCTCCTGCGTGCAGGGCGAGCTCAACGCGCACATGGCCTACGAAGGTTGGCTGTCCGAGCACAAGCCCGGCATCTACCACTCGATGTTGCAGACCGCCGAGACGGTGGCAGCACGCTACAAGATTTCCCGTGAGGTGCAGGACGCATACGGGGCTCGCAGCCAGCAGCGGGCGAGCGCCGGGCAGGCGGCCGGGCACTTCAAGGAAGAGATCGCGCCCATCACCGTGCGCATGGCCGGTGTCGACCAAGCGGCCGGCGGCCGGCTCTTCACCCGTGAGGTCACTTCGTCGCAGGACGAGGGCATCCGCGAGGGAACCACCGTCGAGGCGCTCGCCAAGATCCGTCCGGCGATGCCGGGCGGTGTGATCGCCGCCGGCAATGCGAGTCAGCTCTCCGACGGCGCCGGCGCCTGTGTGGTGATGAGCGCCGCCGAGGCGGCGCGCAGCGGCGCGAAGCCGCTTGGTGTGTTCCGTGGTTTCGCGGTCGCGGGCTGCGAGCCGGACGAGATGGGCATCGGCCCTGTCTTCGCCATCCCGAAGCTGCTGGCGCGCGCCGGCCTCAAGGTCGAGGACATCGGTCTTTGGGAGCTCAACGAGGCGTTTGCGGTGCAGGTGATCTACTGCCGCGATCGGCTCGGCATCCCCGACGACCGGCTCAACGTCGATGGCGGTTCGATCGCGGTCGGTCATCCCTTCGGCATGACCGGCCAACGACTCGTCGGCCACGCGCTGCTCGCCGGCAAGCGGCTCGGCGTGCAGCACGTCGTCGTCACCATGTGCGTCGGTGGTGGCATGGGCGCGGCGGGCCTGTTCGAGGTGCTGTGATGTCGAGGGTGCCATGAGCCCTGCGCGCCGCGCCGGGCGCTTCGCTGCGCTCGCCGCTGTCGCGGTGGTGGCTGCGATGTCAGGGGAGGTCGCGATGGCGATCGAGGAACCCGGGTATACCGTCCTGCGCGAGGAGAACGCCTTCGAGTTGCGTCGCTATGCGTCTTACCTCGTGGCGGAGACTGAAGTCGACGCCGATTTCATGTCCGCCGGCAATGTCGCCTTCGGGCGGCTGTTCCGCTACATCAGCGGCGCCAACACCACGCGCACCGAGATCGCGATGACGGCGCCGGTGGAGCAGGTGCGGCGCAGTCCGGGCGAGAAGATCGCGATGACGGCGCCGGTGGAGCAGGTGCGGGCGGGCGATACCTTCCGCGTCGCGTTCGTGGTGCCGCGTAAGTACACCCGCGAGACGGTCCCCCAGCCCACCGACCCCGCTGTGCGCATCCGCGAGACACCGGCCCGTACCGTGGCGGTCTGGCGTTACTCGGGGCGTTGGACCGAGGAGAACTTCCGCGAGCACGAACGGGATCTGCGTGCGAAGATGGCTGCGCTCGGCCTGAAGTCCGTGCCCGGCGATAGCGCGATCATCGCGCGTTACGACGCGCCGTTCATACCGTGGTTCATGCGTCGCAACGAGGTGCTCATCCCCTTGGTCGACCCATGATCGACGACCTCCGTAGCCTCAGGCCGCTCGCGACGCTCGACCGCCGCGGTTTCGTCACCACTGCGTTGGCGGGCGGTTTCGCCGTCGCGACGCTGCCCGTGAGCGCCGAGACCCTCGTCACGCCGTCAGAGGGACTGGATGCCGGCGAGGTCCGCATACCGGTCGCGGATGGCTCGCTGCCGGCGTACTACGCGCGGCCGGCGCGTGGCTCGAAGCTGCCGGTGGTGCTGGTGGTGCAAGAGATCTTCGGCGTGCACGAGCACATCCGCGATGTCTGCCGTCGTTTCGCGCAGCGTGGCGCGATCGCCGTCGCGCCGGAACTTTTCGCTCGCCAAGGCGATCCCTCGAAGGTGGCCGATATCCAGGCGCTGATGCGCGACATCGTCTCCAAGGTGCCGGACGCGCAGGTCATGGCGGACCTCGATGCGACGCTGCAGTGGGCGCGTGCACGCGCGCGCGGCGTCGAGGGCAAGGTCGGCGTCACGGGATTCTGTTGGGGTGGGCGCATCACTTGGTTGTACGCCGCGCACAGCCCGGAGGTGGCGGCGGGCGTCGCCTGGTACGGACGGCTCGTCGGACAGCCCTCGGCGCTGCAACCTTCGCACCCCGTCGATGTCGCGGCCTCGTTGCGCGCGCCGGTGCTCGGACTCTACGCCGGCAAGGACGGCGGTATCCCGCTCGACGGCGTCGAGACGATGCGGGCGGCGCTGGCCGCGCCCGGCGCATCGCCCGCAGCCGTCGGCTCGCAGATCGTCGTATATCCCGAGGCGGGGCACGGATTCCACGCCGACTATCGGGCGTCCTATCGTCGGGAGGATGCCGAGGCGGCGTTCGCCCAGGCGATCGGTTTCTTCGCGGGCCGGGGTCTGACGTTGAAGGCCGCCTCGACGAAGACCGCCTGACCGAAGATCGTCAGAGTGCTGCTGCGCCTCGATAACGTCTCCCTCGCGTTCGGATCGCGACCCTTGTTGGATCACGCCTCGCTGCAGGTCGGCGAGCGCGAGCGCGTCTGCTTGGTCGGCCGCAACGGCGAGGGTAAGTCCTCGTTGCTGCGGTTGGTCGCCGGTCTCGGACAACCTGACGACGGCAGCATCTGGATCCGTCCGGGTGCTCGCTTGGCGGCGTTGGCGCAGGATCTCGACGCCGTCGACGATGACCGGGTCATCGACATCGTGCGGGGCGGTCTCGGAGCGGACGCCGGCGAGGGCTGGGAGACCGAGCACCGGGTCGAGGCCATACTCTCGCGTCTCGGCCTGGAGGCCGAACGGCGCTTCGCGGAGCTGTCGGGTGGCTGGCGGCGACGCACGCTGCTCGCGCGGGCCTTGGTCTGCGAGCCGGACATCCTGCTGCTCGACGAGCCGACCAACCACCTGGATATCGCCACCATCGAGTGGTTGGAGGAGGCGTTGGTCGCGTTCCGCGGTGCGCTGCTCTTCGTCACCCACGACCGTGCCTTCGTCAACCGCTTGGCGACACGCGTGGTCGAGCTCGACCGCGGACGGCTCAGTTCCTGGCCGGGTAACTATGACGAGTATGTGCAGCGCAAGACGCTGCAGCTCGAGATCGAAGCCAAGGCCAACGCCGATTTCGACCGCAAGCTCGCGCAAGAGGAGGTCTGGATCCGCAAGGGCGTAGAGGCGCGGCGTACCCGTAACGAGGGTCGGGTGCGTGCGCTGCAAGCGATGCGGCGTGAACGGCGCGAGCGCCGCGATCGGATCGGGCAGGCGGAGTTCGAGGTCGCCGAGGCCGCAGGTCCGGGGCGCTGCATCTTCGAGGCGGAACATGCGACGGTCGCCTTCGATGGCCGCACGGTGATCCGGGATCTCAGCGTCCGCATCCAGCGTGGCGACCGTATCGGCATCGTCGGGCCGAACGGCGCCGGCAAGAGCACCTTGTTGAAGTTGTTGCTGGGCTCCTTGCAGCCGACCACTGGGCGTGTGCAACGCGGTGCGCGGCTCGAGATCGCCTATTACGACCAACAGCGCGAGCAGCTCGACCTTGCAGCCTCCGTCTCCGACAACGTCAACGGCGGCAATGCGTTCGTGCCGATCGGCGGTGAGAACCGCCATGTGTCCGGCTACCTGCGGGATTTCCTGTTCCGGCCTGACCAGTTGCTGACGCCAGCGAGTGCGCTGTCGGGCGGCGAGCGCAACCGGTTGCTGCTCGCGCGGCTGCTGGCGCGTCCCGCAAACCTGCTCGTGATGGACGAGCCGACCAACGATCTCGACATCGACACGCTGGAGCTTCTCGAGGAACGCGTGGCGGGGTTCGACGGCACGCTGCTGTTGGTGAGCCATGATCGGGCGTTCCTCGATCGGGTGGTGACGAGCCTGCTCGTGCTCGAGGGCGATGGACGCGTCCAGGAGTTCGTCGGTGGTTGGAGCGATTGGGTACGGTGGCGTGAAGCCCGCGATGCCGCGGCCCGTCGGGTTCTTCCGCAGTCGGGACAACAAGTGGCTGCAGCGACATCCGGGGCAGCCAAGGCGCAGCGTCGTCGCCTGTCTTTCAAAGATCAGCGTGAGTACGACGCGCTGCCGGCGGGCATCGAGGCGCTCGAGCGCGCCAAGGCGGCGCTCGATGAGCGGGTCGCGCAGCCGGAGTTCTACAGCGAGGACCATGCGACCGTGCGCGATACGCTGGCTCGACTGCAGCAGACGACCGCCGACATCGATGCCGCTTACGCTCGTTGGGCGGAGCTCGAGTCTCTCGCCGGAAGATAAGTCTTGGCAGTCGGCGTGTGTCGTGTATAGTGCGCCGCCAGCAGGGTTGCGCGGTCAGCGCCCCTACTTCTCGGCTCGCGCCTGACCGCAGCGGAACATGTTCCGCTTCGCGAGCCTCCCCAAGTGAATCCCGAAGGTATCCCATGAATTTTTCCGATCTCGGGCTCGAGCCCGAGCTGTTGCGTGCCGTCTCCGACAAAGGCTACGACACGCCGACCCCGATCCAGGCGCAAGCCATCCCCGCCGTGCTCTCGGGCCGCGATGTACTGGCGGGTGCCCAGACCGGCACCGGCAAGACTGCAGGCTTCGTGCTGCCGTTGCTGCAGAAGCTCGGCAAGGCTGCAGGGCGCGCACCGCGTGTACTCGTGCTCAGCCCGACCCGCGAGCTCACGGCCCAGATCGCCGACAGCGCCCGCGCCTACGGTCGCTACAAGGACCTGCGCACGCTGGTCATCTTCGGCGGCGTCAGCGAGCGTCCGCAGATCGATGGTCTTCGCAACGGCTGCGACCTGTTGGTCGCGACGCCGGGTCGGCTCCTCGACCTCGTCGAGCAGCGTTACGCCGATCTCTCGCAGGTACAGCATCTGGTGCTCGACGAGGCCGACCGCATGCTCGACATGGGCTTCATCCATGCCATCAAGCGCATCGTGAAGCTGCTGCCGCAGCAGCGGCAGAACCTGATGTTCTCAGCGACCTACTCGGAGGACATCCGGGCGCTCGCTTCGCGCATGTTGCGCGATCCGGTGAGCGTCGAGGTCGCGGCCCGCAATACGACCGCTGAGCGCGTCGACCAGGTGGCGTTCCGCGTCACCAAAGAAGACAAGCGTCACCTTCTCGTGCATCTCTTCAACACCGGATCCACCGGCGAAGGCAGCTGGCATCAGGCCTTGGTGTTCACCCGTACCAAGCACGGTGCCAACCGCTTGGCTCAGCAGCTCGAGGGCGCCGGCATCCGTGCCGCCGCCATCCACGGCAACAAGAGCCAGGCTGCCCGGGTCCGGGCGCTCGAGGACTTCAAGACGGGCCGGATCGCGGCCTTGGTCGCCACCGAGGTCGCATCACGCGGTCTCGACATCAAAGAACTGCCGCAGGTGGTGAACTACGAGCTGCCGAACGTCCCTGAGGACTATGTGCATCGTATCGGCCGCACGGCACGCGCCGGAGCGACCGGTCGTGCCGTGAGTCTGGTGGCGCCCGACGAGGCGGGGCTGTTGCGCGACATCGAGCGCACCATGCGCCAGTCGGTGCCGGTGCTGCCGACACCGGCGTTCGAGCGTCGTGTTCCGGCGGGCCCACCGGATCGCGGTCCCGAGCGGGGGTTCAACCGCCCGAACGCTTCGCCGCCCAACCGAGGCGGATCAGCTCCGCGACCAGCAGGTCCCGGTGGTCGCCCTGTATCTCAATCGCGCCGTTTCGGACCGTCCCGCCGCAGCCGCAGCGCTTCTTGAGCTGACGCGCGAGTTCGTCGAGCTGGGGTTGGGTGAGCGGCAGACCGGTGATGACGCTCACCCCCTTGCCACCCCGGCCTTGGGTCTCCCGGCTGACGCGCACCATGGCATCACGCTTGCCTGACGCAAGCGGTGCGACCACGGTGCCGGCAGCGGCCTTGCGTTTGGCATCGATGTTCATGCCGCAAGTCTAGGCGATGTCGCGCCCGCGCTCGACGGGTCCTAGAATGTCGGCATGAACGCCCAACATCGGTCTTCCTCAGGTTCCGCTACCCGTCTTCGTGGCCTGTCATCCGCAGCGCTCGCGGTCGTCCTCGGGTTCGCCCCTTTGGCGGTCGGCGCGGGACAGCAGGCGCCGCCGCCACCGTCTGTGCCGGTGACCATGATCGAGATCCTTGCGGCTTCCCGTGCCGACGAATGGCGACGGCTCGATCCTTCGCGGACGGTGCTCATGGACCTCGATCGCGGCCAGGTCGTGCTCGAGCTCGCGCCGACCTTCGCGCCGGAGTTGCTGCGCAACCTGCGGACGTTGGTGCGAGGGGGTTGGTTCGATGGTCTCAGCATCAACCGCGTGCAGGACAATTTCGTCACGCAGTGGGGCGATGCCAAGGGCGATCGTCCGCTCGGAGCCGCTGCGGTGCGCGTCACGCCGGAGTTCGAGCGTGACTGGTCTGCGGAGCTGCGCTTCACGCCGCTGCCGGATGGCGATGTGTTCGCGCCGCAGGTCGGTTTCGTCGACGGCTTTCCGGTCGCAGGCGATCGTGCGGCAGGACGCATCTGGATGGCGCATTGCTACGGCGCGGTCGGTGTAGGCCGGGATTCGCCGGCAGATTCCGGTAACGGCTCGGAGCTCTATGTGGTCATCGGACATGCCCCGCGCCAGCTGGACCGCAACATCACGGTCGTGGGTCGGGTCGTGATGGGGACCGATCTGCTCGCCGCGTTGCCGCGTGGCACCCAAGCGCTCGGGTTCTACGCGACGGCCGCCGAGCGGGTGCCGATCCGGCGCGTACGATTCGCCGACGACCTGCCCCCCGAGGAGCGCCCGGAGCTCGAGGCGCTGCGCACCGACTCGGCCTCGTTCAGCGCCTTGGTGGAGGCGCGACGCAACCGTCGCGACGACTGGTACAAGCGACCGGCGGGCCGGATCGACCTCTGCAGCGTACCTTTGCCGGTGCGCAAGGTTCCCGCCGCACGCTGAGTCAGGGCAGCACGGTCTGGCGCAGCGCTTCGCCCCATGCCAGGCGGTCGAAGCCGAGGTTGATGTCCTCGAGCGCGAGCGACCCCGACAACAGGCGATCGACCGGCAGACGCCCCGCCTGATACCACTCGATGTAGCGTGGGATGTCGCGTGCGGGCACACAGCTGCCGAGATAGCTGCCCTTGATGCTGCGTTCCTCCGCGACGATACCGACATGCGGAACGGTGAACATGGCCTGCGGATGCGACAGCCCCGCCGTCACCGTGGTGCCGCCGCGGCGCGTGATCCGATACGCGAGATCCATCGCCTGCACGGAACCGGCCATCTCGAACGCGAATTCGACGCCGCCCTGCGTGGCTTCACGCACCGCTTCGATGCAGCCGGGGTCGGCAGCGTTGAAGGTGTCGGTGGCTCCCAGTTCGCGCGCCGCAGCGAGCTTCGCGTCCGACAGGTCGATGGCGACGATGCGCCGTGCTTCGCGCAATCGGGCACCCATGAGCGCCGCGAGCCCGACCCCACCGAGTCCGACCACCGCGACGCTACGATCGGGCGGCAGATCTGCGGTGTTGACCACCGCGCCGACGCCGGTGATCACCGCGCAGCCGAACACCGCTGCTGACTCGAAGCTGAGCGAACGGTCGACCCGGACCAGCGACTCGCGCCGCACCGTGGCGTACTCCGCGAACGCCGAGACGCCGAGGTGATGGTTGAGCGGTAGTCCCTCGCGTGTCAGACGCCGTGCACCACCCAGCAGCGTGCCCGCCGAGTTGGCCGCAAAGCCGGGTTCGCAGAGTGCGGGCCGTGTGTCTTCGCAGGGTCGGCAATGGCCGCAGCTCGGCACGAAAGTGGTGACCACATGGTCGCCGATGACGAGGTCGGTGACCCCGGCTCCCAAGGCCTCGACCACCCCAGCACCCTCATGGCCGAGCACCATGGGCAGCGGTCGCGGCCTGTTGCCGTCGATCACCGACAAGTCGGAGTGGCAGAGTCCCGCGGCGCGGATGCGTAGCAACACCTCCCCGGGACCCGGCGGTGCGAGTTCGATGTCCACGATCTCGAGCGGGCGGGATTCGGCATAGGGTGCCGGGACTCCCATACGGGTGAGCAGGGCGGCGCGCGTCTTCATGCGGTCACGCTAAGCCCTGCGGGCTGCTCTGGCAACTGCGCGCACGAGGGCTGACAATGCCGGGATGAGCCGCCCACAGCCCCCGTCGCGCGACGACTTCGCCGTCTTCCGTCCGATCGGCACACGATGGATGGATGATGACGCGTACGGTCACGCCAACAACGTCGTCTATTACGCCTGGTTCGACACGGTGGTGAACGCGTGGTTGATGGAAGCGACCGGGACCGACATCCGCCGCCTACCGCGGATCGGCGTGGTCGCCGAGACGGGTTGTACGTTCTTCTCCTCGGTCTCGTTCCCGCAGACGCTCGATATCGGTCTGTCGGTCGAGCGCTTGGGCGAACGCAGCGTCACCTATCGTCTCGGCGTGTTCGTCACAGGATCGGCGGACTGTGCAGCGCTTGGACGATTCGTGCATGTCTATGTGGATGCGACGACCCGCCGCAGCGCGCCCGTGCCGCCGGAGATCCGTAAGGTGGTGGAGCCGTTGCTGCGCGGCCCGCTCATTCGCGCCGGGAGCGGGCCTCTTTCGCCAACCGGCTGATGCCGAGCGCGCCGCTGCGCACCACCTCGAGCAGTTGCGCTCCCTTGCCGAGTTCCGCGACGAAAGCGTCGACCTCGGATTCGCTGGCAGTGAGTTCGACGATGAAGCCGTCGCTGGCCGGGTCGAGCACGCGCCCGCCCGAGCGCACCACATAGCCGCGCACGGCATCGGCCTGTTCCGGACGGACCTTGAGCTTCAAGAGGACGAGCTCGCGCTCGATGTGTTCGCCGCCGGTCATGTCCTCGACGGTGACCACGTCGATGAGCTTGTTGAGTTGCGCCACGATCTGGTGGACGACCGCATCCGAGCCGCGCGTCACGAGGGTGATGCGTGAGACGGTAGGGTCGTCGGTCGCTGCGACCGAGAGCGATTCGATGTTGTAGCCGCGGGTGGAGAACAGTCCTGCGACGCGCGTCAGCGCCCCGGCCTCGTTCTGCAGTTGGATGGCGATGATGTGGCGCATGAGGGTGGGAAGCATATTGCACGAGGCCGGTAAACTGATAGTCTGAAAGACCGCTTGCCCCACTCTCCACGGAACATTTCCATGTCTTCGTCGTCTGCCGCCGCGTCCATCCCCGCCCCAGCCCCCCATCCGCGGGCCGGCCAGGTCATGTCGGGCGCCGAGATGATCGTGCAGGTGCTGGCAGACGAAGGCACGACGGCGATCTTCGGCTACTCGGGCGGTGCCATCCTGCCGACCTATGACGCCGTCTTCCGGTACAACCAGCAGCAGGCCGAGCGGAGTTCGCCGCAGATGCCGCTGATCGTCCCGGCCAATGAACAAGGCGCAGGTTTCATGGCTGCCGGGTACGCGCGTGCGAGCGGAAGGGTCGGTGTCTGTCTGGTCACCTCCGGGCCGGGCGCCACCAACACCGTGACGCCGGTGCGCGACTCGATGGCCGACTCCGTCCCGATGATCGTCATCTGCGGTCAGGTGCCGACCGCCGCGATCGGCACGGACGCGTTCCAGGAGGCGCCGGTCGCCGCCATCATGGGTTCGGTCGCCAAGCACATCTTCCTCGTCACCGATCCGACCCTGCTCGAGGCGACGGTGCGCACGGCGTTCGAGATCGCCCGCACGGGCCGCCCCGGCCCCGTGGTCATCGATATACCGAAGGACGTACAGAATTGGAGCGGCAGCTTCCGCGGCGAGGGTGTGCTGCCCGTCCCCGGCTATCGCAAGCGGCTTTTCACCACACGCCATGCCCATGTCGAAGCCGATGAGGCCGCCGCGTTCTTCGACATGCTGGCTGACTCGCGCCGCCCGCTGCTCTATGTCGGCGGCGGCGTCATCAACGGTGAGTCCTCGGCAGCCCTCACGGCGTTCGCCACCGAGTTCGGTATCCCGGTGGTGACGACGCTGATGGGGATCGGTGCTTTCGACACCACGCATCCGCTGTCGATGCGGATGCTCGGCATGCACGGCGCCGCCTTCGCCAACTACGCCGTCCAAGATTGCGACCTGCTGATCGCCATGGGTGCGCGCTTCGATGACCGGGTGGCCGGCGTACCCTCGAAGTTCGCGCCCAACGCCCGTCGCATCGCCCACTTCGACATCGATCGTGCCGAGATCAACAAGGTCAAGGCGGTCCACTGGAGCCATGTCGGTGAGCTGCGCGATGCGCTCGAGACGCTCACGGCGTTCGGCCGAGAACGCGGTTTCCGCGGTGACTTCGCTGCTTGGCACGCGGAGCTCGATGCGCTGCGCAACCGCCACGCCATGGGCTACGACCGCGCCAGTCCTCTCATCCAGCCGTACCACGTCATCGAAGAGATCAACAAGCTGACCCGTGGCGAAGCCATCATCAGCACCGGCGTCGGGCAGCACCAGATGTGGGCCGCGCAGTACTTCGATTTCCGCCGCCCGCGTCTCTGGCTCACCTCCGGCTCCATGGGCACGATGGGTTTCGGATTGCCGGCCGCCATCGGCGCGCAGTTCGCCAATCCGGGCGCGCTCGTCATCGACATCGACGGAGACGCTTCGATCCGCATGAATTTCGGTGACCTCGAGACCGTCACCACCTACGACCTGCCGGTCAAAGTGGTGGTGCTCAACAATTTTGGCGATGGCATGGTCAAGCAGTGGCAGAAGCTGTTCTTCAAGGGACGGCTGTCCGCCAGCGACAAGTCGCTGCACAAGAAAGACTTCGTCAAGGCCGCGCAAGCCGACGGCTTCCAGTGGGCGCGCCGGCTCGAGCGCAAAGCCGATATCAGCGAAGTGGTGCGTGACTTCATCGAACACCCGGGGCCTGCGTTCCTCGAGGTCATCATCGACCCGGACGCCGGGGTGTACCCGATGGTGGGGCCTGGGCAGTCCTACGATGCGATGATCACCGGCGATCACATCGTCGCCCGTCGCCCGCCGAGTGAGGCGCAGGCGCCCGGTCCGTCAGAGATGTTCTGAACGATCGCCCATGCGATATCTGCACACCATGGTCCGCGTCACGGACCTCGACGCTTCGCTGCGCTTCTACCGCGACGCGCTGGGTCTCGAGCTGCTGTCACAGCGGGACTATCCGCAGGGGCGATTCACGCTGGTGTTCCTCGCCGCCCCGGGCGACCATGCTGCGCAGGTTGAACTCACCCACAACTGGGATCCGGAAGCCTATACAGGCGGCCGGAACTTCGGGCATCTCGCCTACGCCGTGCCCGACATCTACGCCGCCTGCCAGCGGCTCCTCGACCACGGCGTCACGGTGCTGCGACCGCCGCGTGACGGCCGCATGGCATTCGTGCGCTCGCCCGACGGGATCAGCATCGAACTGCTGCAAGAGGGCGTCGCGCGCGCGTCCGCCGAACCTTGGGCGTCCATGCCCAACACCGGCAGCTGGTAGGAGTCGCTGGATCCGCCTCGGCGAAACGCCTACCAGGTCATCGAGACGCCCTTCGTCTTGAGGTACGGCTCGAGTCCTTCCTTGCCGAACTCGCGACCCCACCCCGATTGCTTGTTGCCACCGAACGGCATCGCCGGGTCGATGGCGGCGTGCATGTTGACGCTCACCTGGCCGGCATCGATGCGCCGCACCATCTGCATCGCACAGCCGAGGTCGCGCGTCCAGACGCTGCCTGAGAGGCCGTAGATCGTCGAGTTGGCATCGCGTGCGACCGAGTTGAGATCACCGTCGCCGAAGGACTGCACGCAGAGAACCGGTCCGAAGATCTCCTGCGATACGGGCGTCATGTCGTTAAGGGTACGTATGAGCACGGTGGGTTCGAAGAAATACCCCGATCGTGCCGGTGAGCGACCGCCGCAGACGAGCTCTGCGCCTTCACGACGGCCCGCCTCCACATAGCCCGCTACACGCTCCCGCTGCCTCGCAGAGATCAAAGGACCGAAATCGGATGCGGGGTCCATGCCCGGTCCGATCTTCATGGCGCGCGCGATGCTCGCGATGCCCTCCACCACCTTGTCGTGGACCCTCTCGTGTATGAAGAGACGTGTGCCGGCCATGCAGTTCTGACCCTGCAGGAAGAAACAGGCGCGTGCTGCGCCCGGTATCACCTGCTCGAGGTCGGCATCGGCGAACACCATCATCGGCGACTTCCCGCCGAGTTCCAGCGTCACTTTTTTGAGGTTGGAGGCTGCGGCGCGCACGATCAACCGGCCGACCTCCGTGGATCCCGTGAATGCGATCTTGTCGACGCCTGGATGGGCGGCGAGTGCGGCACCAGCGGACTCGCCGGTCCCGTTCACGAGGTTGATGACCCCGTCCGGTACGCCGGCTTCTGCGCAGATCTCGGCGAGCCGCATGGCGGTGAGCGGCGCCAACTCGGCCGGCTTCAACACCAAGCTGCAGCCGGTGGCGAGCACCGGTGCGATCTTCAGCATCGCCATGGGCAGCGGCGAGTTCCAGGGCGTGATGGCGCCCACCACGCCGATCGGCTCGCGCAGCGTGAAGGAGAGCGACTCGCTAGGAAGTTTGCCTTGCGGTGAGGCCGGGATCGTGGCGCCTTCGATCTTGGTCGGCCAGCCGGCGTAGTAGCGGAAGAACTCGGGCACTACCGTTCCGCAGATGTATCCCGCGAGCGATGCCGGCAGTCCGCTGTCGAGGATCTCGAGCTCGCAGAGGAGTTGGCGATCCCGTTGTACGAGGTCGGCCACCTTCCACAAGACGGCGCTGCGCTGCGCTGCGGTGAACCGCGACCAAGGCCCCTCGAGGGCGACGCGCGCCGCCCGCACGGCCGCGTCGATCTCTGCGGCGCCGCCGGCTGCGACGCGGGCGATACATCCACCGGTCGCAGGATCCTGCACATCGAAGGTCTCACCGGAGACCGACGGCCTCCAGCGGCCGTTGATGAGATGGCCGTGCTCGCGGCCTAGGAAATCGAGGGTGGTGCGCGAAGGTCCCGGGGACGTGTCGGTCATGTGACGGAGCTCCAAGTCTGGCAAAGATCGGATTTTCGGGCCATCGTAAACTGTGTATTCTTCGGCACCTTCGGGCGGTGCCCCGGCCTATCGACCCGTATCACGGTTTGTATTATGCGCAGAGACGACAACAAGAAGGCCGCCGCTGCGTTCGCCGCCGCCTCCGCGACCCACGATGTGCTGGTCGCCCGGCAGCCCATCTTCGATGTGCTGTCGAAGGTTACGGCCCACGAGCTGCTTTACCGCCCGACCCTCGAGGACGAGGGCGATGTCGGTCAGCTGCCCGGCTCGGCGGCCACCGCACGCGTCATTCTCGCCGCGATCAGCGACTTCGGCCTGAGGCGCCTCGTCGGCGATGCCGATGTCCACCTCAACCTTCCAGCCGAACTCATCCGTGCGCCCATCGACATCCCGTTGCCACCGGAGCGGGTCGTGCTCGAGGTCTTGGAGGATGTGCAGGCCGATCGTGATGTGATCGCGGGCCTCGAGGTGTACAAGGCCCGTGGCTTCCGCATCGCGCTCGATGATTTCGCTGCGATGCCCGGACAAGGCGATCCTCGGCTGTTGTCGCTGGCAGACATCGTCAAGGTGGATATCCTGTTGCAGCCCGCCGATCCCTTGCCTGCATTGATCGATGACCTGCGTGCCCGGAAGATCGATCTCATCGCCGAGAAGGTCGAGTCGGGCGAGCAGTTCGAGCGTTGCCGGAGGCTGGGGTTCACCGGATTCCAGGGATTTTTCCTGCAGCGACCGGAGACCTTCAAGGGACATCGTACCGAGGGCTTCAAGCCGGCGACCCTGCAGGTGCTGGCTGCGCTACAGATCTCGGACTATTCCGCCGAAGAGATCGAGAAGCTGGTGTCGCGCGATGTCGCGTTGGTGACCCGCCTGTTGCGTTCGCTGAACTCCGCTTATTACGGGTTCTCATCGCCGGTGTCGTCGGTACGGCACGGCATCAATCTGGTCGGTCGCGACAATCTCTTGAAATTGTGCGCGATCCTCACCCTGGCGGCCTTCCGCGATCGCCCCAGCTGGCTGCTCGGAAACACACTTGCGCGCGCCCGCATGTGCGAACTGTTGCGCCCAGCAGGCGACGAACAAGAGGGTGGTGCGTTCTTCATGGCCGGCATGCTGTCGCATCTCGATGCGCTGCTCGGCGCGCCCTTGCCGGAAGCGGTCGGCAGCATCGATCTGGTGCCACCGGTCAGCGACGCTTTGTTGGCCCGTAAAGGGTCCATCGGCCGCGCGCTCTCGGCGGTCGAAGCCTACGAGAAGGGTCGTTGGGATGCGGTCATCGCCGCAGGCTTCGACGATCTGACGGCTGTCCGTGCCGCGTATCTCGAAGCGGTGGGTTGGAGCGAAGAGACCCTCAAGCTGACGATCGATTGACGACCGATTGATGACCGATGGCGGCATCACGCCTCAATCGTTGAACATCTTCCACATCGTGCGCCGTGACGGGTCGTACGCGTTGTAGGTCTTGCCTATGGTCGTCGGGTCGCCGAGCGCTTGGACGGCGAGGTCGGCGAGGTCCGTGCGCGAGATGTAGCTGAACGCTTGCGGATCGTCCGCCAACACGGCGGTGCCCGTGGCCTTGACGTCGCCGAGTCCACCGGGACGGATGATCGTGTGGTCCAGGCCGCTCGCGCGCAGGTGGTCCTCCGCCTGGCTCTTAAGGTCCATCACCGTCTTCAGGAATCGGCGCGATGGTGCCGGCGCCGTGTTGCGGGAGTCGCCGGCGCCGATCACTGTGATGAGCACAAATCGCCGCACACCGGCTGCTTGGGCGCCATCGATGGCGTTGCGGTTGCCCTCGAAATCCGGCCGACGTGCCTTGTCGGCAGCGCTGCCGCCCAAGGTCGATACGACGGCCGCATAGCGTTGCGCCGCGAAGGCGGCTTGGATCTGCCCGGGATCGAACGCATCGGCGAGCACTGTCGCCACGCCAAGATCGCGCAGGGCGCCGGTGTCGGAGGTGGGCCGGACCGCGACCGTCACCTGCTCGCCGCGGGCCCGCAGACCGCGCACGATCTCGAGCCCGGTACCACGGTTGCCGCCGAAGACCAGGATCGGTCCACCGGGTGAGACATACGCGCTTGCCGGACGGATGCCGGTAGGTTCATGCGAGGAACCGCTGAGCCAGAAGACATACGCCGCAGCGACCAGCGCAAACGTGAGCGACAGACCGCCGAGCGCGGCGAGGATCCAGCCGATGATGCGCCGCATTCCGATGTCTCCCCCGAAGCTGATGCCGATGCGTTGAATCGTGCCACAGCACGACATCGTCCGTCAGCGATCAGGGCTTCCAGGCCGCCAACACCTCGGTCTCGCGGGTGGGCGCGATACCTGCCTTGAGGGTCGTCTGCTCCGCAGCAGGGCGCGCGAGATGCCATCGGAGCGTGTCGCGGACGGTGTCCTCGAGCCCTCGGATGTTCAATCCGGCGATCGCCGCACGTTGCATTCGGGTCGCAGCGAAGCCTGCGGAATCTCCCTCCGAAGGCACCCAGACAGGCATATCCGACCACGGCTGTACTTGCTGCGCAGCCAAGAATTCGGAGGGCAGCCAGACCGGTTGCGGGGCATCCTTCGGACCGACGCTCGCTTGGGCCGCAGCCACCGATGCATCGACAAGCCCGCCCATCGTGAACCGGCCGGGCGCCGATACTGCGTTGAAGGTGCCCGTCACGCGACGCTCGAGGGTGTCGATCGCGAAGGCTGCGAGGTCCCGGGCGTCGATCCATTGCAGCGGATCGGATGGTTTTCCCGGCGCGATGAAGCGACCGCCGCGTGCCGCACGCGCCGGCCAATAGGTGAAGCGGTCGGTGTTGTCGTCGGGGCCGACGATCAGGCCGGGGCGCAGGATCGTTGTGTTCCCGGCACCGTAAGCGTCGCGTGCCGCATCCTCGCACAACGCCTTGAGCGGCCCATAGGTCGCGCCGTCGATGGTCTCGGTGGCGGGCTCCGCCAATTTCCCGACCGGTGAATCCTCGTCGTTGGCGGACGCGAAACTGGCGTACACAGAGAGTGTGGACACGAAGAGGTAATGCGGCACCGAAGCGCGCAGCAGTTGCGCGGACAGCCGGACATGTCGCGGCACATAGCCGGAGTTGTCGATGACGGCATCCCAGTTGCGCCCCGCGAGGCCACCCACCTCTCCGTTGCGGTCGCCCTTGATGCGCTCGATCTGCGGGAAACGGTCGGTGTTGGTGCGACCGCGGTTGAAGAAGGTCAGCCAATGACCGCGATCGAGCGCGTACTGTGTCATGTGCAGGCCGAGGAAGCGCGTACCGCCGAGGATCAGGATGCGCAGCGGGCGCCGCGCGGGCGTGACCGACGCGGCGGCGGTGCCGGTCAAACCCCCGATCGCCAGCGCGGTCGATGCCTGTAGGAAATGTCGACGGCGCATGTTCATTGCCCTCCCGGCGGTGCGTACTGCTCCACCCACTCGCGTACGGTGCGATACCAGAACAGAGAATTCTGCGGCTTCAGGATCCAATGGTTCTCGTCGGGGTAGTAGACGAACTTCGAGGGGATCCCGCGGCGCTGCAGCGTGTGGAAGAGCTCGATGCCGTGGTTGACGGGCACGCGCAGGTCGGTCTGTCCGTGGATCACCAGCGTCGGCGTCACGAAGTTGCCGGCGGAGGTGTGCGGTGAATAGCGCGCGAACTCCTCCGGTCGTTCCCAGAACTCGAAGAACCGGTCCGTCTCGCCGGCGTAGTCGGCCGCCATCTGGGTGAAGCTGTTGTAGACGGCGGCATGAGCGATCAGGGTCTTGAACGGATGTGGACGGCCGAGCAGTGTCGCGGCGAGGAACCCGCCGTAGCTGCCGCCGCCGGCGACCATGCGCGAGGCATCGACATACGGTCTCGCGGCGAGCCACTGTGCCGCGGCGATCGTGTCCTCGTACGGTCGGGTGATGCGGTCCGGATTGATCGAGTCGGTGAACGATTGACCGAATCCGCTCGAGCCGTGGAAGTTGTGCCAGGTCACGATATACCCCCAGCTCGCGAACACGTGTGCGTTCCATCGCCACTGTACGGCGTCCTGGATGCCGTTGTGCGGACCGCCATGCAACAGCATGAACACCGGATATCGTTTGGCGGGATCGAAGCCGGGTGGATGCACCACCCACATCTGGATGGGTGCGCCGCCGCTGCCGGCGTACGTGACGCTTTCCACCTTGCCGAGCTGTACGCCCGCGAGCGCTGCATCGTTGAAATCCGTGAGGCGCGTCGCGACGCCGTCCGTGAGACCAAGCCGTACCAGCGTCGGCGGCTCGGAGAAACTCTGCCGCAACGCCACCGCGGTCGACCGCGCACTTGCGTCGCGCGCTATCGCGAGGCCGCTGAAGCTCGGCGCCGTGGTGATGGCTCGGGGTTTGCCGGGCGCCGCAAGATCGAAACGGTAGATGCGATTGGTTGCGGCATCGTCGATCGCGCTGTAGAGCGCCTTCGAATCCGCACGCCACAGCAGGTCGCCGACCGAGCGGTCGAAGCTGCCTGAGAGATCACGCGTGGTGCCGCCGGTCCGGTCGATGATCAACAGCCGCGCACGATCCGCATAGAAACCCGGGATGGACTGCGCGGTGTAGCCGAGCCACTGACCGTCCGGGCTGTAGGCTGGGGAGCCGTCGTCGCCTGGGTTGCCCTCGGTGAGGTTGCGGGCGGGCTTGCAGCCGCACGATGCGATCGTGATCAGATCATAGTTGGGCGCCGTGCCGAGCTTGTCGGTGTTGGCTGCCAGCGCGATCTCTGCGCCGTCCGGCGAGATGTCATAGGACGTTGCCGAATACGCGGTGCGCGACAGGTGGAATCCCGAGAGACGGGTGATCGCCTGCGGGTCGCCCCCGGTCACGGCCACCGAGAAAAGATGGGGTTCGCGGTCGTCGAGGTAGCGGTCCCAGTGGGCGATCGGTGCTCGGTCCCAGACGCGCGCGGTCATCTTCGTCTCCGCACGCTCTTTCACGCGCGCCGCCTGATCTTTCCATTCCACGAGGTCGGTCCAGATGGGGGTGACGAAAGCGATCCGTTGTCCGTTCGGGAACCACTTGATCGCATTCGCGCCGGTCGGGACCTGCGTGAGCCGCCGCGCTTCGCCGCCATCGACGGCGATCAGGTAGATCTGCGCTTCTTTGTCATCCCCGCGCTTGGAGAGGAACGCGATGCTGCGACCGTCGGGACTGAAGGCGGGTGAGTTGTCGGCCGCTTTGTCGCTGGTCAGCGGGCGAGCCTTGCCACCTTTGGTGGGCACCAGCCAGATGTCTGTCGCACCGCGGTTCTCCTCGATATCGAAGCGCGTGACCGTGACGGCGGCCAAGGTGCCATCGGGAGAGATCGCGGTCTCGCCGAGGCGTGCAAGCGTCCACATCTTGCTGGCGGTCAGACCGGGCTGATCATCGGCAGCCTGCGCAGGGATGGGAGCGGCGGTCAGCAGCGCTGACAATGCGCAGACGGCGGTACAGAACAGCATCCGCAAGGGGAGGGTGCGTGTCATGGAGTCTCCCGATCAGTAGTGGGGCGGTCGTTCGTAGGAGGTCAGGCTGGCGGTCGACGCGCCGCCCTCCGCTTCGGCGAGCAATTGCTGGTTGCGCAGTCGTAGCGCGTCGAGTTCGCGCTGTTGACGGTACAGGGCGTCGGAAAGTTCCTGCTGCCCCTGTTCCAGGTGCGCGAGTCGTGATTCCAGCGCTTCGAGTCGGGTGTCTTGGACCATGGTTCCCCCGGGGATGGCGTGCCTGAGGCCTGAGGCCTGAGGATAGAGGCTAAGCGATTGCGGTGCGACCGGCCACCGGGCGGCAGCGGGGGGGCAGCCATCGTCGGATGCCGCGCGGCAGCGGGCTGGGGCATACTCGGCCCCATGACGCTCAATCTCGGCGATGGACGGATCGTGGTAGGCACTGCTCGCACCGAGCGCGCGGATGCGATCGACCTCGTCCGCGGTTGGCTTGATGCCATGGCGCGACGGGATTTCGCCGCAGCGGCACCGATGATGGTGACGGCCGCACGGGTCGTCATCTCCGGCGGCCACGAGTTCGGCACGCTCGAGGACTTTGCGGCCTTTTCGGCGGGGCGTTACGCCACGTTGCGCAAGCAGGCCGATGCTTTCGAGACCTGCGAGGCACCAGGCGGCATCGCCGTCTATGTCCGTGGCACCGCATCGGGCGCATTCGTCGACGGCACGGAGTTCACGGGTGCGCGGTGGGTCGACCGGTTCCAGGTCACCCAAGGACGCATCGCCGGCCTCGAGACCTGGAGCGATCTTGCGGAACTGCAACTTGCGCGGGGTGCGTCATGACGGAGCCGATCGTACCGGGCAGGCTCGATCGCTATGCAGCGTTGGCGCTGCAGATCGATTGCGATGGTGTCCACCCCGACCATGATCGGGAATCGGCTGCGCGCCGGATGCAAGCGTCGTTGATTCGCATCGGTCAGGCGCTCGAGGGCGCGCGTCGCTGGATCGGCCCCGAGCTCAAGCTCGTCGTGCTGCCCGAGTACATCCTGACCGGTCCGCCGTGGGGCGAGACCATCCCGCAGTGGAACGCAAAGGCTGCGCTTGCACCCGACGGACCGGAGTACGAAGCGCTCGCTGCGCTGGCTCAGCGTCATGGTGTGTTCCTCGCCGGAAACAGCTACGAGACCGATCGCCACTTTCCCGGCCTCTACTTCCAAGCTTGCTGGATCTTCGATCCTTCGGGCGACCGGATCCTGACCTATCGCCGGCTGATCTCCATCTTCGCGCCGACGCCGCACGATGTCTGGGACCGATACCTCGACATCTACGGCATGGAAGGGGTGTTCCCGGTGGCCGAAACGGTGATCGGTCGGCTGTCGGCGATCGCCTCCGAGGAGATCCTCTATCCAGAGGTCGCGCGTGCGCACGCCATCCGCGGCGCCGAGGTGTTCCTGCATTCGACCAGCGAAGTCGCTTCGCCCAACCTAACCATCAAGCAGATCGCACGCCGCGCGCGCGCGCTCGAGAACATGGCGTATGTCGTCTCCGCCAACAATGCGGAACTGCGCGGCATCTCGGTGCCGACCGACTCGACCAACGGCTATTCCGACATCATCGACTGGAACGGCAACCAGGTCGTGGTGGCGGGTAGCGGCAATTCCTCCGTCGCCACGGCGTCGCTCGACCTGGCGGGTCTGCGCGCGCATCGGCGTCGGCCGTCGATGTCCAACATGCTTTCGCGACAGGCGCTGGAGATGTTCGCAGAGTCGTTCGCCAAGGCCGACCTGCGCCGTCGCAACGGGCTGTTGCAGGACGGCAAACTGATGATCCCCGATCGCGCCTACTTCCAGCAGCGTCAGGCGGATGCCATCGCGCGCATGGTCGAGCGCGGGATCCTTTGACGGTAGCGCGGTCGTGGCCCGCGCTGTCATCCAGCACGCCTATGGATCCGCCGATCAGGCGTTGCGCGTGGACGATGTGCCTTCTTTGGACCCGGCGCCCGAAGAGATCGTGGTACGGATCGAGGCTGCAGCCATGCATATCGCCGACCTGCGCACCCTCGAGGGCGCCGCAGGCTTCCGCTATCCGCTACCTCGCACGCCAGGCTACGAGGGCGTCGGGCGTGTGCTGCGAGCCGGCGCGGCGTCCGGGTGGCGCGAGGGCGATCGCGTGTTCCCTGCGCTCGGCAGCGGTACCTTCCGCGATGAAGTCCGTTGTCGCGGCGCAGATTGTCTGCCCGCGCCCGAGGGTGACGCAGCGCAGCTGAGCCTGCTCACGGTCAATGGTCCTACCGCAGCGGTGCTGTTGGAGGATTTCACCGCCCTGAAGCCTGGCGACTGGTTGGTGCAGAACGCCGCCAATTCCAGTTGCGGTCGATACCTGATCCAGTTGGCGCGACAGATGGGCGTGCGCACCGTCAACGTGGTGCGTCGGGCGGGGCCGGCAGACGAGTTGCGCGCACTGGGTGGTGATGTGGTGTTGATCGATGGCGACGACCTTGGTGCGCGGGTGCATGCGGCCACGGACGGCGCTCCTCTGCGGCTCGGCATCGATGCCGTCGCCGGTTCGGCGACCCAGCGCATCGCCGAGTGTCTCGCCCCCGGTGCGCCTTTGGTCGCTTACGGCGCACTCTCCGGGCTGCGATGCGAGGTCGATTTCTACCTGATGTTCCGTCAAGGCGTCGTGCTGCATGGCCTGAGCTTCGTACGGCAGCTGCAGCGGCGCAGGCCGGAGGAGGTCCGGACGCTCTACACGCGGCTCGCGGGGATGATGTCCCGCGGTGAGCTCGTCGCCAGGATCGCGGCACGCTATCCGCTCGAGCGCATCGTCGAGGCCTGTGCACACGCGGCGCTTGTCGGACACGACCGCGACGGCAAGATCATCATCGAGCCGGTGGCAGGTCCCGGCGCATCACCGCCCATAGGGTCCACAGCAAGAGCGGTAGCGTCACCAGGTTGAGCGTCCGCCAGCCGAGCGCCTCGATGGCCACTCCGGCGAGCAGCGATACCACGGCTTGGGCGCCGAACACGATGAAATCGTTGGTACCTTGGGCGCGGAAACGCTCGTTGTCGGAGAAGGTCCCGGCCAGCAGCGTGGTCGCGCCCACGAACAACAGGTTCCACCCGATGCCGAGCAGCGCCAGCGCCACGAAGTAGTGCGTCACGCCTTCGCCCACGGCGGCGACGATGCCGACACAGGCGAAGTTCGCCGCGAGTCCGGCGAGCATCAGTCCGCGTACGCCGAGACGTGCGACCAGCCAAGGCGTCGCCAGCGAAGGCAGGTACATGCCGAGCAGGTGTGCGGTGATCACGCCCGAGGTGATCGCCCCTGAGTGGTGGTCGTGCACATGCATGCTGATCGGGGTCGCGGTCATGATGAAGCTCATCACCGCATAAGAGGACAGCGCGGCGAGCACTGCGAGACGATAGCCCGGGATGCTCAGCAGTTGGCGCGCCGACCGACCGCTCCCGCGATCCGCCTTCGGCGGCGGTGGCGTCGCCGGAAGGCGCATCAGGACCGATGCGGCGCCGGCGAGCAGCACGGCGAGCGCGAGGAACGAGCCGGTGTATTCAGGCCACCCTCCCCAAAGCCGCGTCTGTTGCCCGAGCAACGGGCCGAAGATCGCGGCAGCCAGCGTACCGAGCATCACGGTGGCGACGGCCTTGCCGGTCGCCTCGGCGCCGGCGTCCTGCGACACCAGTTCCGTGGCGGCGAAGCGATACTGCTGCACCACCGAGGCATGGACGCCGAACAGCGACGCCGAAAGACAGAGCCCGATGAAGCTGCCCTGCGAGATGCTGAACGCGCAGGCGAGCGCCGCGACGCAACCGAACAGGGCGCTCGCGATCAGCACCCGTCGGCGCCCGTGGCGCTGCATCAAGAGCGCCGCGGGGATCGAGGCGGCCGCGAGCCCGACGATCGAGAGCGACCATGGCAGCGTGGCCAGCGCCGGCGATGGCGCGAGGCGAGCCCCGACGATACCGCCGAACGTGACCAGCATGATGGTGCCGCAGGCGGCGAGCGCCTGCGCGAGGGTCAGTGTCCAGACATGGCGCATCGTGGGGGCGTCTCAAGGCTGCACGCTGTGACGCGCGTAAGGGCTGCAGTATATGCTGCGCGGATGACTGCCGGTCCCGCTGCCGAATACATGGAGCGCATCTTGCGTGCGCGCGTCTACGATGTGGCCATCGAGTCGCCGCTCGAGCCGGCCTCGCGGTTGTCACGCCGTCTGGGCAACACTGTCCTGCTCAAGCGCGAAGACATGCAACCGGTGTTCTCCTTCAAGCTGCGCGGCGCCTACAACAAGATCGCCAGCCTGTCGGCGAGCGCGGCCGCACGCGGCGTGATCTGCGCCTCGGCGGGCAACCACGCCCAGGGGGTCGCGCTTGCGGCAGGTCGACGCGGCATCCCGGCGGTCATCGTGATGCCGGTGACCACACCGCGCATCAAGGTGCAGGCGGTCATCGATCTCGGTGGCGAAGTGCTGCTGCACGGTGATGATTACGATGCTGCCTGCGATCATGCGCTCGGTCTTGCCCGCGACCGCAACCTCGTCTTCGTTCACCCTTTCGACGACCCGGATGTGATCGCCGGGCAGGGGACCATCGGCATGGAGATCGCACGCCAGTCCGGCGGCGACCTCGATGCCGTGTTCGTGCCGGTCGGTGGCGGCGGCTTGATCGCCGGCGTCGCAGCCTTCCTCAAGCACCTCTATCCGCGGATCCGGATCATCGGCGTCAACGCGGCGGATTCTCCGGCCATGCGTGATTCGTTGCTGGCAGGTGAGCGGGTGACGTTGACACGCGTCGGTACCTTCGCCGACGGTGTGGCGGTGCGTCGGGTCGGTGAGGAGACCTTCCGCTTGGCGCGCGCGTTGGTGGATGAGATGGTCTGCGTCGATACCGACGAGATCTGCGCCGGCATCCAGGACATCTTCGAGGACACACGCGCGATCGTGGAGCCGGCCGGTGCGTTGGCGGTCGCGGCAGCCAAGAAGGTCATCGCCCGCGAGGGATGGTCGGGCAAGCGGGTGGTCGCGATCAATTGCGGTGCGAACATGAACTTCGATCGGTTGCGCCATGTCGCCGAGCGCGCCGAATTGGGTGAACAACGAGAGGCGCTGCTGGCGGTGCAGATCCCGGAGCGTCCTGGCAGCTTCCTCGGGCTGTGCCGTGCGCTCGGCCACCGCAGCGTCACCGAGTTCAATTACCGTTACGACCGACCCGACATGGCTCGTGTATTCCTCGGGTTTGCGCTCGCCAACGGGCGTTCAGACCGGGACGGCGTGTCCGATGCGCTGCGTGCGGCGGGCCATGAGGTCTCCGACCTCACCGATAACGAGCTCGCGAAATCCCATGTGCGCTACATGATCGGCGGTCGCCCCGCGGGGGTGACGCATGAGATGCTGCTGCGCTTCGAGTTCCCGGAGCGTCCCGGGGCGCTGCTGCGCTTCCTCGAGGCAGTGGGCACCCACTGGAACATCACTTTGTTCCACTACCGGAACCACGGCTCCGATACCGGTCGCGTGGTCGCGGGCATCGTCGTTCCGCCCGCGACGCGTGAAGATTTCCTGCTGCACCTGACGGCGTTGCACTACCCGTGGGTGGATGAGACCGCCAACCCTGCCTATCGGTTGTTCCTGGCGGGATGACGATGACCGACACCTATCTCGCCCGACGCATCCCCCGCGAGTCGTTCCTCGACGTGCGCGGACTGCGCCACCGGTTGCTCGCTTGGGGGCCGAGCGATGCACCGCCGCGCCTGCTGTTGCACGGCTTCATGGACTGCGCGGACACCTACCAATCACTGGTCGATGCGCTGCCGGACGATTGGCATTTCATCGCGCCCGATTGGCGTGGTTTCGGCGGTAGCGCTCACACCGGCACGCCGTATTGG
>Ga0208596_1000069_pt1 | contig 35527 bp, 29 predicted proteins | sample LakMenEpi12Jul11_FD_150686 | JGI IMG/M metagenome (GOLD analysis project Ga0208596, IMG submission 150686) | Freshwater microbial communities from Lake Mendota, WI - 12JUL2011 deep hole epilimnion (SPAdes) | ecosystem: Environmental > Aquatic > Freshwater > Lake > Epilimnion/Euphotic zone ...
GGTCGCCCGCCGTGCACGCAGAGATGCCGCTCGCGACCCGGCCCGACAGCCTGCCGAGAGAGATGACCTTGTTCATCGGCGACAGCCGCGTCCTCGACGTCCGCACGATCCGTGTCGCGGTCGGCAACGGCAAGGTCGTGTCGGTCTCGCCGATCGGCGGGCAGCAACTGGTCCTCATCGGGCAGACGACCGGCAGTACGGTCGTCCAATTGTGGCTGCGCGGCGGCGGCCTCCATCGCATGACCGTATCGGTCGTCGCCAACGACCTGATGGCGACGTTGTCTGCGGTCAACGAGCTGCTGCAGGGCACGAGGGGCGTGACTGCGACCCTGCGCGGTTCCCGCGTCGTGCTGGAGGGCGATGCTGCGGATGCGCGTGCGCGGGAGCGAGCCGCTTCGGTGGCGTCACTGTATCCGGGCACCGTGCTCGATTTCGTCGCGAAGCCCGGATGGGAGGTGATGGTGAACGTCGATGTGCGGATCGTGGAGTTCCGCCGCGGCCGTTTGCGCGAACTCGGGATCCGCTGGCGCGACGAGATGGACGGTCCGAGCGCCGGCATCATCGGTGATTTCCTGTCCAATGACCGGTTCCGCGTCACCCCGCCCGATTCAGGGATCCCTGCGGAGGCCTTCGATCCGCTACCGGGCAAGACCGCCCTCCGCGGGTACCTCGGCATCGCTAGCACGCTCGACTCCCGGCTCAGGATGCTCGAGCAGGGTGGCGAGGCGACCGTCGTCGCTGAACCGCGCCTGAGTTGCCGCAGCGGCGGTGCCGCGCGCTTCGTCGCGGGCGGCGAGATCCCGGTACCGGTGGTCAACGGCGTCGGGTCGACCGATGTCGAGTATCGCGAGTACGGCGTGATCCTCGACATCAAGCCGATCGCGGATGCGAGCGGCGCCATCTTCGCGCGCATCGAGACCGAGCTCAGCCAGATCGACGGCGCGCAGCGGGTCAACGGGGTGCCGGGCCTGCTCAAGCGGCGCTCGACCACCGACGTGAACCTCCGCAGCGGCGAGACCTTGGTCATCGCCGGGCTCGCAAACCGTCAGCGCAGCACCGACGACGCCGGCCTGCCTGGGCTGGTGCGGATCCCCGGAGCCGGCAGGCTCTTCGGCACTCGCGGACAACGTGGCGAGGAGTCCGAGATCGTCATCTTCCTGACGCCGCGCATCGCCGGGCCCACCGAGGCTTCGGCCGCGCAAACCGGCACCGGTGCGGCCGCGGCAGACACCGATGCGGCGTTGCTCGATCGTGCGCGCGGTCGCATCGAGGCCTTGCGACCGACAGAACCCACCGCGGAGCGTCGGCCGTGACGGCGTCGGGCGGTGTTCCCGGGCGACGCGTGCGGCAGGAACACCTGCCCGCCGGCACCCATCTGGCCGGTCAGTCGGACGACTGTGCGATCCGGCTGCGCGGTGCCGGGATCGCCGGCCATCACCTGCGGATCGAGCTTGCCAACGATGGGCTGTATCGCGTCACGGATCTCGGCGGATCGGCCGGGACGCGTGTCAACGGCGAACGCGTGGTGGTCGCGCACGGGCTCGGCGAGATCGACGTGCTGCGGGTCGGCGACAGCGAGTTCACCGTACACCTGATCCGTCACCGTCCGGCCGCAGAGATCCCGTCGCGCAGCATCCGTCGGGATGCCGACGGCGCACCGGCAGGGTTCATCGAGATGGCGAACAGACTGCATCGTCGGTTGCTCGCGCAACTGGATCTTCGCCGTCGCGATGTGGCGACGATGGACGACGCTGCGCTGCGGTCGTTGGCGGCCGAGGTGTTGTTGCCGTTGGCGACAGAGGAATCCGCAGGCTCGCAGATCGATGCCACCGACCTGCAGCGATTCGTCCTCGACGAGGCCCTCGGTCTCGGGCCGCTCGAGGCTTTGCTGGCGGATGATGAGGTCCGGGAGATCATGGTCAACGGGCCGTCGCAGATCTTCATCGAGTCGGGCGGGCGCTTGCGGGAGACATCGCTGCGGTTCAGCAGCGAGGCGGCGCTGCGCGGGATCGTCGAGCGGATCGTGACGCCGATCGGACGCCGTATAGACGACGCCTCGCCGATGGTGGACGCGCGGTTGCCGGACGGATCGCGTGTGAACGTCGTGGTGCCGCCGCTCGCCTTGCGCGGCACGGCGGTCACGATCCGCCGCTTCGGGCGGCATCGCCTCGGGCCGCAGCAGCTGGTCGAGCGGGGCAGCCTCGATCCGGCGATGCTCGCGTTCCTGCGCACCTGCGTCGAGCAGCGACGGAACATGGTGGTGTCGGGCGGCACCGGGTCCGGCAAGACGACCCTGCTGAACGTGCTCTCCAGCCTGATCCCGCGCGAAGAGCGTGTGGTCACGATCGAGGACTCGGCGGAATTGGCGTTCGACCATCCGAACCTCGTGTCGCTCGAGACCCGCCCGGCCAACATCGAAGGGCGCGGCGAGGTCACCGTACGCGAGCTCGTCAGGAACGCCCTGCGCATGCGACCCGATCGCCTCGTCATCGGCGAGTGCCGCGGCGGCGAGACGCTGGACATGCTGCAAGCGATGAACACCGGCCATGACGGGTCCTTGAGCACCGTGCACGCCAACAGTCCGCGAGAGCTCCTGTCGCGGCTCGAGGTGATGGTCCTCATGTCGGGCGTCGATCTGCCCGTAGCGGTCATCCGTGAACAGATCGCGGGTTCGGTCCATGTCATCGCCCATCAGGCGCGCTTTGCCTGCGGTACGCGCCGGATCACGCACATCACGGAGGTGACCGGGGTCGTCGCCGGGACGGTGCAGATGCAGGACATCTTCCGATTCGACGCCGACGCTGCGCCGGACGCCGGTGGCGACGGGGGGCGGTTCCGCGCCACTGGCCACATCCCGCAGTTCCTCGAGCGCGCTCGGCAGGCCGGTTCGCGTGCGGACCTGCGGATCTTCCAGTCCGATCCACTCCGGTCCGAGCATCCGCGGTCCGACCATGTCATGCCAGGTGCAGCATGAACGCCACCTTGCTCTCGGCGACTGTGGCGCTGGCCGTCTGCGCGGCACTCGCCGGGTGGGTCATCGCGAGGCTGGCCAAAGACATGATCGGGCAGCATCGCGCCCGTCTGCTGCACCTCAACCAGGTGCAGTTGGTCGAGCTTTTCTTGTTCGTCGAGCCCAAGACCTTCCTGCGCTTGAACGTGGCCGCGTTGGTCGTCGCGGTCGCGGTATGCGGCGGGATCGGTGGTGTCTATGCGGCGGTGTCCGCGATGCTCGTCACGGCGATCACACCGCGCGGACTGTATCTCTGGCTCCGACGGCGTCGCCGTCGTGCCTTGGAGCGGCAATTACCGGACATCGCCGACACGATCGCGGCCAGCCTGCGGGCGGGTCTCGGGCTGAGTCAGGCGATCGGACGTGTCGCGCAGCATCAACCCGCGCCCGCTGCGCAGGAGTTCGCGTTGCTGGTGCGGGAGAACCGGCTTGGCCTGCCGCTCGAGCAGGCCTTGGCAGATCTCGCGCGGCGCAACGACCTCCGTGATCTGCACATGATGATCGCGACGCTCGGGATCGCGCGCGACCTCGGCGGGGGACTCGCCGAGGCGCTCGAGCGCTTGGGTGCGTCGATCCGTCGTCGGCTGACGATGGAGGACCGCATCCGTGCCTTGACGGCCCAAGGTCGTCTGCAAGGCATCGTGATGGGGCTGCTGCCGATCGGTCTTGCCGCGGTGCTGTTCATCCTCGAGCCGGTGCAGATGCGCAAGTTGTTCACCGAGCCGATCGGATGGCTGACCATCGGCGGCGTGCTGCTGCTCGAGGCGGGCGGCATCCTGTTGTTGCGCCGGATCGTGGGGATCCGGGTATGACATCGCTCCTCATCGCCATTGCGGCGGCATTGGCCGCATCGATCTGTGCGGGGATGTTGGGACGACGCATGCCGGCGTGGTGGCAGCGCGTGGCGGAGGGTCGACGGGTCGCATCGCGTGCCGACCAACTGCCGTCGATTTTCCGCCTGTTGATCACCTTGGCCGAGCCGGTCGCGGCGTGGTTGGGGCCGCGCCTTCCGACGGGGTCGCGCGAGTCGGTGCAACGACGCCTTCGGCGGGCGGGCATCGATGAGGAGATCCTTCCGCAGCAGTGGCTCGCGCTTTGCGGGGTGTCGTTGTTCGGCGCCGTAGCCGTCGTCGGCGGCGTGGGAGGATCGGTCGCGTGGGCCTTGGTCGGCGCGATCGCCGGCGCCGGCCTGCCGATGCTCTGGATGCGCGATGTCATCGCGCGGCGCACGCAAGAGGTGGTCCGCGACCTGCCGGTGTATGTGGACATGCTCACGCTGGCGCTGGAGGCGGGTGGAGCGCTGAGCGTCGCCCTGAAGGTCGCGACCGAGCGTGCGCCGGATGGGGTGCTGCGCCGGGCCTTCCTTCGGGTGCAGGGCGACCTGCGTGCGGGGCGAAGCCGCGGTGAGGCCTTGCAGGCGCTGGCCGAGCGGCTGGCGGTCCCGGCGGTCGATCCCCTCGTCGCGGCCTTGGTGCAGGCGGAGTCCAGCGGCGCGAGCCTCGCCTCGATGCTGCGCGCGCAGGCCGACCAACGACTGCATGAGCGATTCGCGCGCGCAGAAAAGCTCGCTTTGGAAGCACCGGTCAAGATGCTGGGGCCGTTGGTGCTCTGCATCTTCCCGTGCACGTTCCTGGTGCTCGCTTTCCCTCTCGTGATGCGCGTCCTGGAGGGACCCTGAGGTGGCGATGCAGAGCGACGAGGGGCTGTGGGTCGATGGTCGGGCAACGGGGCTTCGGGTGGGTCGGGCCGAATCACTGTGCAGCCGGGCGCGCGGCGTCTGGCCGGATCACAGATGGCCGGTCGATCGCGTCCTGCTGATCCCGGCTTGTCGGGCAGTGCACACATTCGGCCTGCGCGCAGCGCTCGATGTGGTGTTCTCCGATGAGGAAGGCCGGGTCATCGCCCTGCACGACGCACTGCCCCCGTGGCGTGTCCGTCGGCATCCTGCGGCATGCGCGACCTGGGAGTTCGCGCCAGGAGGCGCCTCCCGGCTCGGTATCGGCACCGGAACACGGTTGCAAGCGCGGCGGGTGCGGGGCGCGACGCTCATCGAGTTCCTTATCGCGGCGATGTTGGTCTTCCTGCCGATGGTGTTCCTGACCTTGGAGCTCGCGCGCCTGGTGGTCTCCCGTCATGCACTCCAACATGCAGTGAACGAGGCTGCGCGCGAAGCCGGATTCTCGACCACGGACGGGCTTGGTCTGCGCCGGTCGATCGCGTACGGGCTGTTGCCCTTGTTCGTCCCCATCGATCCGGTCGTTGCGATGGACGCGGCGTCCCGCCCCGCGGAATCCGTCTTCTTGGCGCCCACGGGCCTGACGGCGATCGGGCGTTCCTATTCCGAGGTCTTCCGGGCGGACCTCGTCGACATCCGCCTCGAGTCCATCGACGGAACCCCGCGCAACATCGGCTTCGAGACGATCGGATGGCCGGATTCCGGCGGGGTGTGGCGCCTGCGGGTGCGCCATTGTCGTGAACTGGTGTTCCCCTTGGCCCGGCAGTTGATCCCGGAGCTGGTGCGTTGGACCACGACCTCGGTCTTCGATCAGGCCTGTCTCGCGCGTGACCGTTTGCCGCTCGAGGTCTCGGCGTTGGTGTTGCGGCCGATCCGGAACTGGCGTGCGGCGGCCGGGGATCTTCCGGCATTCCCGCCAAGCGACCCGGGCGATGGACCGACGGTTCCGCCGCCCGATCCGCCGGTCACCGATCCGGTGCCGGGTCCGTCACCCGCGCCGACGCCGGATGCGCCGATCATCGAGCTTCGGCACTGAATGCGGTCAACGGATCGATGGGTGATCGATGTCGCGCGCGGCGCCCTGGATCGACGTCCTCGAGACCGGCAGGCCGTGGACGACGCGGGCCCGCAACCACGCCCCCGCTCCGCGATCGCCTCCGAGCGTCATGACCTCGGGCCACACCGCCCGCGGCAGGATGCAGGGCGCGCCCACCGTGCCGTCGTACCCGGCTGCTGCGGGTGTGTCGGGCGTCGCTTGCCACGCGTCGAGAAGGCGGCGCAGGTCATCGGCCGTGATGTAGGGCGTGTCACCGAGCATCACGAGCGCGGCAGCCGGTGACGGCCGGTCCGGGCTCTGGCGCTCCGCGCCGGCCTCATTCCCATGACGCGCCAACGCCGCCAGCCCGCAGCGCAGCGAATGCGCCATGCCGCTGTCCCAATCCGCGCAGTCGACCTCGCGGACATCGCGCAGGTCGATGGCGGCGCGGATGGCGGGTGCATGCGCGCCGAGCACCACGGTCACACGCGGACCCTCGGCGTCCGGCGGCAGGACGGAGACGGCGGTGTCGATCACGCGGCGCAGCATCGGCACGCCGTCGATCAGCGCGAGCTGCTTCGGGGAGCCGTAGCGTCGGGAGGCGCCGGCGGCGAGCACGAGGGCGTGCAAGGCGGGGAGGGTGTGGATCACGTTACCGCGTTCCTGGTGGGCGGGGTCGAGGGCCACTCGTCCGTGCCGTGCTCTGGGACCAGGCATTCATGACCATGCGGCTGTCCTCCCTGCCACCCTGCCGCGGTCGTACGCGAACGGCACCGCCGCGGCATTCTGGCACAGCTTTTCCGTGCGCTCATCGGGCATGCCACCCTTGCTGGCGGTGTGCCATGGCGCGCGCAAGGCGGTCGCGATCGCCGTTTCGCCGACGGGGCCCGGTGGCACGGTGAGCGTGGCGATTCTGCAATAATGTTGCGGCCCGCGTTCGTCCGGTTGGTGGACAAACCGTGGGGTGATTGTCAGGTGCGGTTGACGTTCCGTTGGTAGATAATCCGGACGGAGCGGCGGATACATGCCGCATTCGTCCGGGCAGTCGTGGTTGCCGTCGGGCAGCAACGATGGTCCGCTTGAGATCGTTTGTTGATGGGGGTCGAGAAATGCCGAAGCTCTCCAAGGCACGCCATGTCGTGTGGGTCGCGCCGTTGTCTTTTGTGCTTGCTTTGCCTGCACAGGGCCAAGCACCGGACGAAGGTGTCGGCCTCGAAGAAGTGGTCGTCACAGCGCGCAAACGCGAAGAGAACCTCCAGGACGTACCGCTCGCCGTCACGGCCTTCCGTGCGGAGGAACTGCAGCGAGTCGGCATCAAGGATATCGAGGGGATCATCAGCCGTGATCCTTCGCTCGGTTTCGATCGGGGCATCGCCCCCTACGACACCCGGATCGTCATCCGCGGTCTGTCGCCGACCCGCGGGCGCCCCAACGTGGCGACCCTGGTCGATGGGGTCGATGTGTCGAGCGAGGCGATCGGCACCGCGGGTGGTTCGTTGCTGATCAACCCGCGGCTGGTGGACATCGAGCGCGTGGAGATCGTGAAAGGCCCGCAGAGCGCGCTCTATGGCCGCTCGGCGTTCGCGGGCGCGATCTCGTACATCACCAAGGACACGGACGATGTGGTCGGTGGCGAGGTGTCCACCGAGTATGCCGACAACAACCAATACGAAGTGAAGGGCAGCCTGTCCTTGCCGCTGACGGAGACGCTCGGCGTCCGTCTCAACGGGTACAAGTTCGACGATGCAGGTTTCTACAAGTCGACCACCGGGCAGGAGCTCGGCGGCGGTGACGGCATGGGTGGCTCCTTCACCCTGAATTGGGAGCCGAACGAGAGCTACTCGCTGAAGTTCCGCACCGAGTACGCCGACGATCATTTCGCGCCGCCGGCACAAGCCTTCGTGCCTTTCAACGGCGTCACCGTGATGTCGGCGGCGGCCTCGAGCTGCCGCACGTATTCGATCCCGAACCCGGCGGGCGGCCCCGCGCTCGTCTCGACGGGTCCTCTGCTCGACGCGTCCTGCCAGTTCCTTGACGCGAATCCCGCGCTGCCGGCGAACACCATCAACTTGGTGCGTCTGTTCGAGACGAGCTCGGGCAACCTCGGCGCCTACGACGACATGACCCTGTTGTCCTTCCGCGGCCAGATGGTCGGCAGCAGAGGGCTTCGCGTGGCATACAACAAGGACTTCACGCGCTCGACGGACGGTGTGAATGCGCCCGACTTCAGCGGCACCGACCGTCAGGTGCTGCGGTTGTCGGCGGTGCAGAACTACAAGACCTCTTTCGGCACGTTCTCCTCGCTCACGGGCTACACCAAGGCCGATGTCGACACCGATCTCGATTTCGACAAGACCGATCGCCCGAGCGTCCAGCAGACCATCAAGACCGACGGCATCACGGAGCAGTTCAGCCAGGAATTGCGCTTCACCTCGGACTTCGACGGGCCGCTGCAGTTCATGGCAGGCGCACAGTACTGGACCGAACGCGCCGACCAGTTCGACCGCAACATCTCGGTGTTGGGGAGCGGCACGGCTTGTACCTTGCTGGTCGCCGGGCCGCCCGGGACGCCGCCACGTTGCGCGCAGTTCCTCGGCCCGCCGGGCGGCGCCTCTTTCACGAGCACCGATGTCTCCCAGTACATGGACGATGTGGACCGGTTGCGCAAAGCGACGCTCGTCAGGCGCCTGGTCGATCATCAATCCTTCTATCTCGAGTTCGAGTGGAGCCTCACAGATACGCTGACGATGATCGCCGAAGCGCGCTATGTCGACGAGGACAATACCGTCAGCGGTCCGATCACGGCCGGCAACCAAGGTCCTGGCACGGTGATCGTCTGCGGCGCGACCGGTGATTGCCGCAACGCCGCCAACATCCCTTACGCCGCACAGCCGGGCTTCCCGCGCAGCTTTGCGCCCCCGCCGCAGATCGGCACCAACCAGTTCGTGCGCAACGATTCCTACACGACGCCGAAGGCGACGCTGCAGTGGCGGCCGTCGGACAACCTCAACGTCTACGGTTCTTATTCCGAGGGTCGCAAGCCCGGCGGGTTCGGGACGCTCACGCTGGCATCCTTCGGGCTGTCGAGCCGTGATGACGTGGAGTACGAATCCGAGAAGATCAAGGTCTACGAACTGGGTGCCAAGTGGATCTCTGACGATCGCAGCGTCTCGATCAACGGCGCGGCGTTCTTGCAGGATTTCACCGACAAGCAGGTCAGCACCCAGTTGATCATCGGCAGCACGCTCGGCAATCGGATCACCAACGCCGGCGGCGGCGAGTTGCAGGGGCTCGAGCTCGCGGGGCAGTGGCGCATCACCGACACCCTGACCGCCGGGTTCGGTGTCACGCACTTCCTGAAGTACGAGTTCACCGACTACACCACCCTGACGAGCGGTCCGGCTGAGATCGCCCGCGTCGGTAACTGCACGCCCGTGACCACCCTGATCACCTCGGGGACCACCAACTCCGCGCAGACGACCTGCAGCGTCGATCGTGCCGGCAAGAAGTTCGAGGATACGCCCGAGACGGCGGCGGCCCTCAATCTGTCGTATCGCAAGCCGATGGGCGACGGCGGCCGCTACTGGTTCGCCGACGCGGATTATTCTTATGTCGGCGAGCGTTTTGTCGAGGATGACAATTCGGTCTGGCTGCAGGCTTACAGCAACATCAACCTGCGCTTCGGCTTGGGCGGTGATCGTTGGAGCGCCACGCTGTTCGTCGACAACGCGACCGACGACGACAAAGTGAAATCGGCAGGCACCACGCCCGCCGTGAGTTACGGCGACGTCCGCTCGGCGGTACGCGTGCCTCCTGCCGGTACGCTGCCGGCGAACCTGCGTAATCCGCTCTCGCCGTTCAGTCTCGCGATCCCGGGCGGCTACTTCGCGGAGATGCCGAGGCCGCGGACCTTCGGCCTTCGGGTCGCCTACAAGTTCTGAACGAGCGGTGTGGCTTTCGAGAGACGGAAAGCCCGCCACAGCAGCCATGCGGCGATCGGGTTGAAGACGGCTGCGACCAGCGCCATCGAAAGCCCGATCTTGGCTTCGTCACCGAACACATTGTCGGTGACGAAGCCCACCGCAAACGGCCCGAGCGTGGCTCCGACCAGCACCAATGAGAACTGGTAGAAAGCGCCGAACTGCGCACGCATGCGGTCGGGCGTGATCGACTGCACGAAGGCGCCAGCGGGTCCCATGGCAGCGCTGCCGAAGAAGAATGTCAGCAAGATCAGCGCGGCGTGGCCGTGCATCGTCGGCATGAGAGGCGCGAGCACGGCGGGGAGCAGCAGGCCGATCCCGCAACCTGCCAGCACCCTCAACTTGGCTCTGCTGTCCCCGTTCGCCTCCAGCCGATCGGAGAGCGCGCCACCGATGAAGGCGCCGAGCAGGCCGCCGATCAAGGCCACGGTGCCGATGACGAATGCCGCTTCGCCGATCCCCGCGCCGTACTGGCGGCGGTAGAGTTCAGGCGTCCAGATCATCACGGCGAACGCGGTGATCGTAGTGGCGCCGTAGCCGGCGAACACATAGCCATATTCTTTGGCGTGGGTCTTGAAGTGCGCCCAGACCTCGGTGAGCGTCGCCGGAGGTAACCCTTGGGGTCTCTCGGGCTCCCGCACAAAGGCCATGAGCAGCGCGACCGGCAATCCGAGGAGACCGACCACCGCCATCACGAGGCGCCAACCCGAGAGTTCGCCGAGGAGCGGCAATTCGACGCTGCCGAGCGAGATCACCCAGCCGATGACGCTGCCGCCGAGCAGGTAGGCGAGACCGGTGCCCGCAGTGACACCGGCGCTGAAGATGCCCACCGCGAGCGCCAGCTTCTGCGGTGGGAAATGACCGGCCAACAACGAGTAAGCGGAGGGCGACAGGGTGGCTTCGCCGACGCCGACACCCACCCGGTAGGCGAATAGCTGCAGATAGGAGCGCGCGGTGCCGGACAGGGCGGTCATCAGGCACCACAGGGTGATGCCGATGGTGACGATCCACTTGCGGCTGTAACGGTCGGCCCAGCGTGCGATGACGAGGCCGATCCCGCAATAGAAGATCGCGAATGCGGCGCCGGCGAGCAGGCTGAACGCGGTGTCCGAGATACCGAGTTCCGTCTTGATCGGTTGTACCAGCAAGGAAAGGATCAGACGGTCGATGAAAGAGACGCAGTTCGCGAGGGCCAGTACCCCGACGACATACCAAGCGTGAGCGGGCCGGTATACGGTGGTCATGATGCCTCGTTCAGAACCGCGGGGACCGCTTCTCGACGAAGGCGAGTGTCCCCTCTGCGAACTCCGGCGATCCGAAACTCGCGTCATAGAGGCCTTTCGATTCGGGGGTCTCGGCGAGCGTCCCCGCGGCGATCAGGTCGGAGACGCGCTTGGCTGCGCTCACGGAATTACGGGCGTTGCCGCTGATCTCGCGCGCCAAGTCCTCGGCGCGGGCGGCCAGTCCGTCAGCGGCGACGATATGATTGATCAAGCCGATCGCGAGCGCTTCTTCGGCGCCGATGCGCCGACCGGTATAGAGGATCTCTTTGGTGCGCGAGGGACCGACCAGGTCTTGCAGGCGTTTGGTGTCGGCGAGGCTGTAGGCGATCCCGAGACGCGCTGGGGTGATGGCGAAGAACGCATCGGGCGAGGCGAGGCGCAGGTCGCAGGCCAGGGCGAGGCCGCAGCCGCCCCCGGTGCAGGCCCCGCGTACCACGGCGATCGTCGGGATCGGGATCGATTGCCAATCCGCCTGCGCATCGAGCACCGCTTGCTGCATGATGCTCATGGCCCGCCGATCGTCGCGGTTGCGCTGCATCTCGGCGATGTCGGCGCCCGCGCTGAAGGCGGCCTCGCCGGAACCTTGCAGCAATGCCACCCGGATCGCCGGGTCTGCAGTGATCCGGGCTGCGAGCTCGCGCAGCCCGAGCCACTGGGCGCTCGAGAGCGCATTACGCTTCTCGGGGCGGTTGATGATCACCCGCGCGATGGGGGGTGAGAGTTCCGAGAGCAATCCGACCATGCGATCATGGTATCAATACCGTATCGGAAACTGGAAACCGGGGCACCCGGCCAAGGAGCACTGATGGGAATCTATGCAGACCTGCGCGGAAAAGTCGCCATCATCACCGGGGCAGGCCGGCCGAAGGGGCTTGGTGAAGCCATGGCGCGGCGGTTGGCAGCCGAAGGCTGCAAGGTCGTGGTGAGCGACATCGGGGCGGCACGTGGCGCCGAGATGCCCGCCGGTGCGATCGGTAGCAGCGAGGGCATCGACAGCATCGTGGCGGGGATCCGCGCAGACGGTGGCGAGGCGGTCGGGATCGCCTGTGATGTGCTCGAAGAATCGCAGATCGAGGCCTTGATCAACCATACCGTCGCCCGCTACGGCGCGCTCGACATCATGATCAACAACGCCGGCATCGGTTACCTCATGAAGCCGACGGTGGAGCTCACACAAGCCGATTGGGATGCAGTGCTCGGTGTGAACCTGCGCGGGGCGTTCTTCGGCATCAAGCACGCTGCGCAACGCATGATCGCCCAGGGACGCGGCGGTCGCATCATCAACATCGGCAGCCAGGCTTCGAAATCCGGTTTTCCGTTCGCTGCGGCCTATGTCGCCTCCAAGCACGGCATGGTCGGACTTACGCGCTCGGCGGCCATCGAGCTCGGTCCGCATCGGATCACCGTCAACACGATCTGCCCGAACCATGTCACCACGGGTCTCGGCGCGTGGCAGAACCAGTTCTTCAGCGCTGCGACCGGTCGCAGCGAGGAGCAGTACCTCGCCGACATGCGCAACCGGATCCCGCTCGGCCGTCCAGGTCTGCAGGACGATATCGCCAAGGCCTGTGCGTTCCTGGCTTCGGGCGAAGCGGCCTACATCACGGGTGAGGCGATGAACGTGTCCGGTGGTGAGGAGTACCACTGACGGATCTCCGCGGCGCGGCCTACGGGGCTACGGGCCCGTGTCGTGGCCACCGGTCAGTCAGGGATCAGGGCGTCGACCAACTGCCTCACATCGCTGAGCGTCTCGAGGCGATCGACGAGCGCGATCAGGGCTTCCACTCTTGGCGCAGGCAGCGGATGAAGGCCCGAGGCGGCGGCGCGTCGGAATTTAGCGATATGGGCCTGCTCTGAGAGCGGGCGACCGGGGGCGCCGAGGACCGCAGGTAGGTCGATCGAGTGCTGCGAACCATCGCGTAGCCGCAGTTCGACCCGCTGCGGCGCGAGGGCGCTCAACGAGGGGTTGGCGTCACCCCGGACCCGGATGCGTGCGGCGAGCGCGAGGCGCGCACTGTCCTGCAGTGCGTCGGCATCGAAATCGCCGACCTCGACGCTGCCGGTGAGCAAAGCCGTGGCGGCGACGTAGGGCAGGCACAGCCGCGCGTAAGCGGGCGCCATCGCCGGCACTGCCGGTCGGTCGACGAGCTGGCGCACCAACGGGGGCGCGATGACGGAGGCCTCTTCGAGATCCTCGATGCGGAAGCCCAGTCGATCGCGCAGCGTGAGCAAGCCGTCGACACCCCCATGCGTCGCGCGGCCGCTCGGGAAGGGCTTGTGCGAAAGCTCGGTGATGGCGTGACGGATCTCGAAGCCTTCGAACTCGGTCGGGTCCCACTCGGGGTCGATCAGCGTGAAATAGCCATGCGTCCCTTCTAGAAAGTCGCGCGGACCGGCGACGCCGCGGGTCGCCAGCTCGATCGCGAGAAGCGCCGAACGGGCGTTGAAGCCGATCTGCATCGGTAGCACCGGCGAACCTTCGATATGCGCTTGCATGGTGCCGGAGAGCTGGCTGTAGGTCAGGCCGAGCGCGCTGCGTGCCGTACGCGCGTCCAAGCCGAGTATGTTCGCCATTCCGGCGGTGGCGCCGAGTGCGCCGCACATCGCTGGTCGGAAGAACCGGAGCTTGGAGCGTGCCGCGCGACCGATCGTTGCGGCGACATCGACCGCGGCAGCGCAACCTGCGACGAGCCGAGCGCCATCGACACCCCCGCGGGCTTCGGCGAAGGCGACCAGGGTCGCGAGCACCACCGCCATCGGATGCACCACGGCGGGCTCGTGCACACAGTCCCATTCCTGGTTATGGATCTGGTAGCCGTTGACGAACGCTGCGGCTTGCGCCGGGACCCGTTCGCCGCTCCCCCAGATGCGCGCCGAATCGCCTGTCCCCCAGAGCCCGGCGACTTCTTTGAGCGTCGCGACCATGGGAACCCGTGACCCCGAGAGCGCCACACCGAGCGAATCGAGTACGAAGGTACGTACCGCCTTGAGCGCCGCAGGGGGCAGATGGCCAGCCTGCAATGATGTCGCATGGACGGCGAGACGCTCAGCCAAGTCTTCCCGGTCTTTCATGTCAGGGACATCCTAGAGGCTCCACGCCCAGAACTTCCAGTCGAGCACCGGCGATTCCGTCTCGTCCTCGCCCTTTGCGCCGTAGGTCATGGCGCAGATGCGCAGCATCACCCCGCCGCCTGCCGTGTCGTCCACGGGCGCGTGGTCGGTGACGGTGAATTCGCTGCGAAGGCGGTCCCCCTCGCTGACCGGGGCGAGGTGATCGCAGGATTCCCACGACAGCGGAAGCAACAAGTTGGGCATCGCGCGCGTAAGCTGCGCGAAACACATCGAGATCGTGTGGCCACCGTAGACGATGCGCTCGCCGAAGTAGGAGATCCGGGCGTCCGTGTGGGCCATCGCCATGTTGAGCGACAGGCGCACGAGTTCCGGCGCTGAGGTGACCGTGTCGCGGGCTTCCAAGGCGTAGCGTCTCCCGCGCTGGAGATCCGCTGCCCGCATCCCCTGCCATGAGCGGGTGATGTCCAGTCGCCATCCGCTTGGCAGTCCCACGCGGGGCGGCTTCATGTCGTAGTCCGCGACACTTCTTCCGATCGCTTCGAGGTCGTCCGCATGACCGGTGTCGGCCTGCGGATCTCGACAAGGGATCATCGGGCATCGCCAGAACCGCAGTACGGTCTCGCCGCGCTGGTTCATCGTCATGATCTCGAGCGCGACGATCCCTGTGGCGGGGCGTCCCGGCTGTGGCCGGTTCTGGCGCAGAGCGACCACGCGGGTGGTGGTGTGCAGCGTGTCCCCAAGGAACACCGGGCGCAGCAGTACGAGTCCGCGGTAGAAAAGATTGGCCTTGACGCGCTGTGAGGCCCAGGTCGACTGCCCGATCGCGATGTGGATCGCGACCAACGGATGCACGAGAGGCGTATCCAGGCCGGTGACTTCACGGCTTGCGTGATGGTCGAGCGGCAGTCGAAGACGGTCGCCGGACAGTGCTTGGTGGAACGCGGCGTGGCTCTCTGTGAGGGTCACCGCCGGCGCATCGAACTCCAGGCCTCGATGGAAATCCTCGAACCACGGGCCACCTAGGATGATGGGTTCAGTCGTTGTCGGCTCGGGCATGAGGGATCTCCCTGGGACGGTGCGTCAGAATGATGTGGTCATCCGGTAGAACATGCGCAGCGAGACGATCGCGAGGAACACCCCGAACACCTGCGATAGAAGCCGCCGCGGCAACCGGTGCGCGAGGCGCGCCCCCCATGGCGCGGTCAACATGGTGCATGGCGCCACGACGGCGAGCGCCGGCAAACTCACCAGTCCGAGCGTCAGCGGCGGTAAACCGGTGGCGGCGTCGGCGGAAAGGTACCCGAGGGTACCCGGGAGCGCGATCAGCAATCCGAAGAACGCCGCGGTGCCCACGGCCTGGTGGATCGCGCCACCGGTGAGCGTCATCGCCGGCACCGACAAGGTGCCACCCCCGATGCCCATCATCGCCGAGAGTCCACCGATGACGGCGGCGATGAGGTTACCCCCTGCGCCGCGTGGGGTCGTGTCCGCCAGACGCAGATCGGGGGGGGTCAGCAACATCTTGGTGGCGACCGCCGCGGCCACGATGCCGAAGACGCCGGCCAACCAAGCGTCGGGCGCGCGTGCGGCGAGCAGGCTGCCCGCCAAGGCGCCACAGAGCATGCCCGGGGCCCAAGCCCGTGCGATACCCCAATCGACGCCACCGCGTGCGTGGTGCGCCCTGGAGGACGCGATGGCGGTGGGGATGATGGTGGCGAGCGAAGTGGCGATGGCGATGTGCATGGACCAGTCGGCGGGCACACCGCCCGCGCGCAGGACGACATCGAGCACAGGCACCAGCACGATGCCGCCGCCGACGCCGAGCAGACCTGCCACGACACCTGCGAACAGCGAACACGCCACGAGCACGAGCAACCACGGCCAGAGTGCTGCGAGATCCATCGGGCGCGCAGTGTAGGCCAGAATCGCCCCAGGGCGGTCGCTTTCGATCGGTTGAGGTCGGCTGAACTTGCCTCCGAAGGCCTGCGACCGATAGAGTTCGGCGGCTAAGGGTCGTTCTGGCTCCGTACGGGGTCCTCCGGGGTTCAATTCGAGATGTCTGCCTCTTCATCTGCCGGCTGGGCCGTACACAAGTTCGGTGGATCCAGCGTCGCTGACGCCACCTGTTTTCATCGCGTGGCCGACATCCTCGACTCGCAGCCGGCGGGCCGCCTCGGCGTCGTGCTGTCGGCATGCAAAGGGGTGACCGACGAGTTGCTCGCGCTCGTGGCCAAAGCGGAGCGTCAGGACCCTGACGTCGTCGCAGGGCTTGCCCCGTTGCGTGACCGCCATGCCGTCATCGCCCGCCAGCTGCTCTCGCCCGAGGCCGCGGCGTCCTGGATCGCGGACTTCGACCGGGATTCTTCCGACATCGAGGGCATCCTCAAGGCCGTGCGCTTGACCCGCTCGGCCTCGCGGAACATCCGCGATGTGGTCTCAGGGTATGGCGAGATCTGGTCGACCCGGCTGTTCCGCGAATTTTTCTCGCACCGCACAGCCCGCAGTGGTGAGGTGCGTTGGCTCGATGCGCGCGAAGTGGTCGTCGTCGAGTGGGGTGCACTCGGGCCGATGGTGCAATGGGATTCATCGAACGAGCGCATCGCCTCGACCATCGAGCGTGGATTCGACGGTACGTTGATCATCACCGGGTTCATCGCCAGCGATCCGCGCGGTGTGCAGACCACCCTCGGGCGCAACGGCAGCGATTTCTCCGCCTCGATCTTCGGGGCACTGCTCGATGCCGAGACGATCCACATCTGGACGGATGTCGACGGCGTGCTCTCTGCGGATCCTCGACGGGTCCCCGACGCAGAGGTCATCGATTCGTTGTCCTATAACGAGGCGATGGAGTTGGCCTATTTCGGCGCCAAGGTCATCCATCCCCAGACCATGGCGCCTGCGGTCGGCCGAGCGATCCCGATCTGGATCCGCAACACCTTCGCGCCGGAGCGTCCGGCGACCCTCATCTGTGCCGATCCCGAATCGGTGCTCCCCGTGAAGGGCATCACGACCATCGAAGACATCGCGCTCGTCAATCTCGAGGGTGCGGGGATGATCGGTGTGCCGGGAACCGCGCACCGCCTGTTCGGTGCACTGCGTGAGGAGGGCATCTCCGTGGTGCTGATCTCGCAGGGCAGCTCCGAGCACTCGATCTGTTGCGCGGTGCCGCGGGTCGAGTGCGAGCGTGCGGTTGCCGTGGTCCGTGCGGCCTTCGCGCGCGAGCTCGCCGACGGTCAGATCCATTCGGTCGAGGTCGATGTCGACCTCGCGATCCTTGCGGTGGTCGGCGACGGGATGGCGGGTCTTCCGGGGGTCTCGGCCAAGGTGTTCGGTGCGCTCGGTGCCGCGGCGGTGAACGTCCGTGCCATCGCGCAGGGCGCTTCGGAGCGCAACATCTCGGTCGTCGTGCCGTCCAAGGCGGCCACGCGGGCATTGCGTGCGGTGCACGCGAGCTTTTATCTCTCGGACCACACGATCTCGATCGGGGTCATCGGGCCCGGGATCGTCGGGCGCGCGCTGCTCGAGCAGATCGCCTCCCAGAGCGAGCGTCTGCGCCGCGACCTCAAGCTCGATCTGCGTGTCCGCGGCCTCTTGTCTTCGAAGCGGATGCTGCTGTCCGAGCGGGGTGTGCCGCTTGAGGGTTGGCGCGAGGCGCTCGACGGCGCGGACGAGCCCGCGGATCTCAGCCGGTTCGTCGAGCATGTGGCCGCCGAACACCTGCCGCACCATGTGATCATCGATTGCACCGCGAGCGGCGAGGTGGCGGCGCACTACGCCGGTTGGCTTGCTGCGGGCATCCATGTGGTGACGCCGAACAAGAAGGCGAACAGCGCGCCGCTTGCAGACTACCGCGCAGTGAATGCCGCGCGACGCGCAGGCGGGTCCCACTATCTCTACGAGGCGACGGTCGGTGCCGGATTGCCGGTGATCCAGACGCTGCGTGACCTGCGCGAGACCGGTGACGATATCGTCAGCATCGAGGGGATCTTCTCCGGGACGCTCGCATATCTCTTCAATGTCTATGACGGTCGTCGTGCGTTCAGCGACATCGTCCGCGAGGCCAAGCAGCGCGGCTACACCGAGCCTGATCCGCGGGACGACCTCTCCGGTATGGATGTCGCGCGCAAGTTGATCATCCTCGGTCGCGAGATGGGCCTGACGCTCGAGATGTCGGACGTCAAGGTGGAGAGCCTGGTCCCGGCGGGGCTGGAGCAGGGCAGTGTCCAGGATTTCCTCGATCGGCTCCCCGCCCACGATGCGGTGATGGCGGCGCGCGTCGAACGCGCAGGCGCCGCCGGCAAGGTGCTGCGTTACGTCGGGCGGTTGACGGCATCGGGCGACGCGACGGTCGGTGTAGTCGAGTGTGATGCCCGTCATGCGTTCGCCAACATCGCCCTCACCGACAACGTGGTGCGTTTCGCCACCACGCGCTATTCCTCGAATCCCCTCATCGTGCAGGGCCCGGGTGCCGGCCCGGAGGTCACCGCCGGTGGCATCTTCGCCGACCTGCTGCGCCTGTCCGCTTATCTCGGAGCTCGACTATGACCTCAAGCGCCACGGCCTTCGCTCCGGCATCGGTCGGTAATGTCGGTATCGGGTTCGACATCCTCGGCTTCGCCGTGGACGCGCTCGGCGATCGTGTGACGGTCACGCGAGTCGATCGGCCCGGCGTCCGCATCCTTTCCTCGGGTGGCGTGGCAGGTGATCTGCCGCTCGAGCCTGAACGCAACACGGCAGGGCGCGCCTTGCTCGCGCTCAATGTCGCCGTGAGGCCTGCATTCGGTTTCGAGATGCGCATCGAGAAAGGCATCCCCTTGGGATCGGGCCTCGGTGGTTCTGCGGCATCTGCGGTCGGCGCTGTGGTCGCTGCCAACGCACTGTTGGACAGGCCGCTCGACAAACTGGAGTTGCTGAAGTTCGCCATGCAGGGCGAGGCTGTCGCGAGCGGCTCGCTGCATGTCGACAACATCGCTCCATCGATGTTCGGAGGTTTGGTGCTGACGGTCGGCATCGACAATCCCCGAGTGAAGCGACTGCCGGTGCCGCGCGGCATCCAGGCCGTCATCATCCATCCGCACATGTTCCTCTCCACGCGCGAGGCCCGTTCCATCCTCAAGCGCGAGGTCGCCATGGCCGATTTCGTCTGGCAGACGGCGAACCTCGCCGGGTTCATCTCGGGCTGCTACACGGACGATCTCGACCTCATCCGCGAGGGTCTGAACGATGTCGTCATCGAGCCGCAGCGCCGCCAGTTGATCCCGGGTTTCTCGGTGGTGCGTAATGCCGCGCTCGCGGCCGGCGCGCTCGGCTGTTCGATCTCGGGCGCCGGGCCGACCATGTTCGCCTGGGCATTGAGCGACGCGGCCGAAGCGGTGCGCTCGTCGATGGTCGAGGGCTTCGCCCGTCACGGTGTCGAGGTCGATCATTGGGTGGTTCCGGTCGAGTCGGAGGGTGCGCGCGTCATCGCGTCTTGATCGAACCATGATGTTCCAGAGCACCCGCGGCGCCGCAGCGCCGGTCTCGTTCGATGAAGCCTTGATCGGTGGGCTCGCGCCCGATGGCGGGCTTTATGTCCCGACCTCATGGCCTCGATACTCTCCGGCAGATCTCGATGGTCGCGATTCGTTGGTAGAGATCGGCGCGCGTCTCATCGAGCCGTTCGCCGAGGGTGGTGCGCTCGCGGCGCAGATACCGGACATCTTGTCCGAGGCGTTCAATTTTCCTGTCCCATCGGTGCCTATCGAGGTCGCTGACCCGGCCGAACGGCTGGAGGTCCTGGAGCTCTTCCATGGCCCGACCGCGGCCTTCAAGGACTTCGGCGCCCGCTTCCTCGCGGCATCGTTCGCGCGTTTGCGACGTCCACAAGAGCGGCCCCTGCACATCCTGGTCGCAACCTCGGGCGATACCGGAGGCGCGGTCGCCGCGGCGTTCCACCGACGCCCCGGATTCGAGGTGAGCGTGCTGTTCCCGAAGGGCCTCGTCTCGCCGACCCAAGAGAGGCAGCTGACTTGCTGGGGTGACAACATCCACAGCTACGCCGTCGCGGGCACTTTCGACGACTGTCAGCGCATGGTCAAAGAAATATTCCTGGACCGTGACCTCGCGACGCGGTTGCGTCTGTCCTCGGCCAACAGCATCAACCTCGGCCGATTGCTGCCGCAGGCCGTCTACTACGCCGCCACCAGCATCCGGCGTTGGCGCGCCTCTGGGCAGCCGTTGTCGTTCATCATCCCGAGCGGCAACCTCGGCAACGCGGTCGCCTGTGTTTGGGCACGCCGCATGGGGATGCCGATCGGCGAGATTCTGCTGGCGCACAACGCCAACCGCACCGTGCCCGATCTTCTGGAGACCGGCGTGCTTGAGCCGCGTCCCAGTGTCGCGACCCTCGCGTCGGCGATGGATGTCGGGAATCCCTCGAACCTCGAGCGCTTGCGGGACCTGCATCCTGAGTTGACGGCGCTGCGCGGCGCGGTCCGTGCGATCAGTGTCGACGACGCGGCGATCCGGAACAGGATCATCGAGGGTGCTGCGCGTTTCGGGCAAGTGTGGTGCCCGCATACCGCGGTCGCCGCCGAAGCCTGGGCGCGGTTGCCGCAAGCTGAGCGCCGGGATCGCAGCTGGTGCATCGTAGCCACGGCGTCACCCGCGAAGTTCCCGGAGATCGTCGAGCCCTTGCTAGGTCGCAAAGTCGCGGTGCCGCCTGCGCTCGCGGCCTTGTTCGACCGGCCGAGCCATGTCAGCGCGCTCGCGAACGGTTCCGATGCGTTGCGCGAGGTCTTGATGTCCGGCGCCGCGGAGATCGGACGATGAACATCGACCTCCTGCCGGGCTCCACCGATCTGCGGGTGCTGGTCGCTGTCGCGGTGCTTCTCGGGATGCTCTGCGGTGTCCTCGGGGTGTTCGGGTGGCGTTGGTATGGCGGGCACCGGGAACGACGGCTGCGCGCTGCCCGCATCAGCGGAGTCTCTGTCGATCTGGTACGCGATGTACTGGTGCCGGATGGCGGTGGTGGCACGTTGCACCTCGACTATCTGCTGCTCACGCCGAAAGGATTGATCATCCTAGACCTTCGTGATGTCACCGGGAACGTGTTCGGTTCGGAGTTGATGACGGAGTGGACGGTGATGGACGACGCCCGACGCTTCACTTTCGCAAACCCGCAGACCGGGCTGTATGACCGTGTCGCGGCGGTCAAGGCGATCATCGGTGACGCCGGTGTGCAGGTGCCGGTCGAGGGGCGCGTGGTCTTCACGCGCCGCGCGTCTTTCCCGAAAGGCCTGCCGCGTTGGGCGCTGTCCGAGGCGTCGCTTGAGACCGAACTCGCGCTCGGCGATCGCGGTGAGGCGGAGCTTCTGGTCGAGCCGATGCGCGCTATATGGGAACGCGTACGCTCGACGCTGCAGCCCAGCAACTTCTCCGGCGCGGGCTGACCCTAAGCTAACCGCGCGGCTAAGTGGCGCTCGGGGCGGGCGGCCACGGCAAGCCGAAGAACTCCCGCGCTGTCCGGGTTGTGTGCCGTGCCAATTCCTCGGTCGATTCGCCGCGTGCCGTGGCGACCGTTCGGGCCACATGGGGCAGGTACATCGGCTCGTTGCGCCGTGATGCCGGCTTCGGGACGAGGTCACGGGGCAGGAGATAAGGGCCGTCGGTCTCGATCATCAATCGACCGGGGGGGATGCGACCGACGAGCCCGCGCAGGTGCAGGCCGCGGCGTTCATCACAGATCCAGCCGGTGATCCCGATGCTGAGGCCGAACGCCAGGCAGTCGTCGAGTTCATCGGCGGTGCCGGTGAAACAATGCAACACGGCGGGCGGCAGTTGCCCTTCATGTGCCCGCAACATCGCCATGAAGTCTCGGTGAGCGTCGCGCGAGTGCAGGAACAGCGGCTTATCGAGGTCTATGGCGAGCGCAATCTGTCGTTCGAAGGCGCTGCGCTGCTCCGCCGGCGAGGAGAAATTCCGGTGATAGTCGAGACCGCACTCACCCACCGCGACGACCGTGGGTGCGCGAGCGAGCGTCGCCAACTCGGCGAACGCCGCGGCATCGAGGTCGATCGCATGATGAGGATGACAACCGGCGGTGGCGCGCAGCACTTGTGGCAGCGCGTCGACGAGCGTCTGGGCGTCCCGGCTGCTGCTGATCGAGGCGCCGGTGACGACCATCTGCTCGACGCCGGCGTCGAGCGCCCGGCGCAGCACCGCCTCACGGTCAGCATCGTAGCTGTCGTGGGAGAGGTTGATGCCGATGTCGACCAAAGAAGGCAAGCATGCCGGCCCGCTCACGGCGACCGGATCCCTTCCAGGGCGGTGCAGAGTGCATCGACATCCTCGTCCGGTTGGTCCCAGGAGACGACGAAACGGGCCTCACCGGAGTCGGTGCTGCCCCAGTCGTAGAACGCGAAACCTTGCGCACGCAAGGCGGCGATCCCCTCGGCTCCCGGACGGACGAAGACTTCATTGGCTTCGACGGGATGCAGCAAAAGATCGCCCGCTGCACCGGCGAGTCGCCGTGCGTGCGCATTGGCGCGTGCCGCGAGCTGCAACCATAGCCCCCCGTCGATATAGGCAAGCAACTGCGCCGAGAGGAACCGCATCTTCGAGAACAGGTGCGCAGCGCGTTTGCGGCGGAACTCGAAGTCAGCGGCGCGATCCGGGTCAAAGAACACCACGGCCTCAGCTGCCATCGCGCCGTTCTTGGTGGCGCCGAAGGACAACACGTCGACGCCCGATCGCCATGTCGCCTCAGCGGGGGAGCAGCCGAGGAAGGCGATCGCATTGGCGAAGCGCGCGCCATCCATATGGACAGCAAGTCCGTGTGCATGCGCGAGCGTCGACAGTGCATGCAGTTCGTGCGGACGGTACACGGTGCCGAGTTCGGTCGCCTGCGAGATCGAGACCGCACGCGGCTGGACGGTGTGCACGGACGTCGGGTGATCGGCGAGTCCGCGCGTGAGTGCGGCGGGGGTCAGTTTCGCGCCTTCGCCCGGCAGCAACTGAAGTCGGGCGCCACCGGTCATGAACTCCGGCGCCCCGCATTCATCACGCACGATGTGCGCTTGCTCGTGGGTGAACACCGCGCCATAGCCCGGAACCAGCGTGGCGAGCGCCAAGGCATTGGCGGCGGTGCCGGTCGCCACCGGGAAGACGCGGACCTTACGCTCGAACAGCTGATCGAAGCGTTCGGCGAGACGCTCGGTCCACGGGTCATCGCCGTAGGCGCTGCAATAGCCTTGGTTGGCGGCGGCGAGGGCGGTCATGATGGCGGGCGCCACGGGGGCGGTGTTGTCGCTCTTGAAGTATCTGGCCATGCAGGGCAAATGCTACCGCACGCGGCTATGATGCGGCAGGTGGACCAGCAGGCGAAAGCGGGTTTCGAGGCGCCCTCCGAGGCGCTGGAAGGTTGGCGATTTCGCAGCAGCCCGCGTGCGCGGCGCCTCTCGGCGCGCGTCCATCTGGATGGTCGGGTCGAGATCGTGTTGCCGCGTGGCACCACGGCGGCGGCGGTCGAAGCCTTCATCGCCCGACACCGCCGTTGGATCGACTCTCGGGTCGCTGAGCGCCGTGCGCTCGATCCGGCGCCTTTCCCGCCCAGCCGGATCGATCTGCCGGCTTTCGGGCAACACTGGCGGCTGCATCTCGCCGGTGGCAGCGGCGCGCCGCGGGTCACGGCTCTGGGCGCTGGGCTCTTGAGCCTGCGCGGCGCGGGCGACCGTGGGGCCATGGTCGGCGCGCTGCGTGAGTGGCTACGCGCCCACTGTCGGGAACCGATGGGCGCACGGCTCGGTGAACTGGCGCAGCAGCATGGGTTTGCCTACTCGGCGGTGCACCTGCGTTGCCAGCGCACCCGCTGGGGGTCCTGTTCGCGTCGAGGGGTGATCAGCCTCAATGTCTGCGCCGCGTTCCAACCGGCGCCCGTGCTCGATTACCTGCTGCTGCACGAGTTGGCGCACACCCGCCACATGAACCATTCGGTCGCGTACTGGCAGACCGTGGAATCCGTCTGTCCCGGCTGGCGGACGCTCGATCGTGAACTCACCGGCGGCTGGCGCCATGTGCCGAGTTGGCTGTTCAGTTGACCGGGGTACGGCGCGCGGCGAGGTGAGCTTGCCATCGCCGCCAGACCCGCCAGGCCAGCAGTGCCGCAAGCACGGACGCGTAGAGCAGTGGCTCACGGATGTCTGCTTTCACCTGCCACCAGAAATGCCACACCGAGAGCACGGCGACGGGATAGACGAGCCAGTGCAGCGTCTGCCAGCGGCGACCGAGGCGTCGCATCCACCGGTCTGTGGAGGTCACGGCCAGCGGCAGCAGACCGGCCAGTGCCGCGGCGCCCACCCAGATGAAGGGCCGCTTCGCGAGCTCGCGGCCGAGGTCGCGCAGGTCGAGGTCGAGTTCGAGCACGATATAGATGAGCAGATGCAGCGCTGCGTAGGCGAAGGCCCAAAGTCCCAGCATCCTACGGATGCGCAACCAGCGGGGGTCGCCCGTCAACGCGCGAGCCGGCGACACCATGAGGGTGATCAACACCATATTGAGCGCGGTCTTGCCGGTCACATGAGTGAGCTCGCGGATCGGGTTCGGTCCGAGCGATCGTCCTGCGAGCTCGAAGGCGCCGGCGATCAGCAGCACCAACGGTACGGCTGAGAGCGCAAAAACCCATGCTTTGGGCGGCGGCGGAACGCCGAGGTTGCCCATCGGGCGGACGTCAGTAGAAGCGGCGCAGGTCGAGACCCCGGTAAAGACCGGCGACCTCGGCGGCATAACCGTTGAACGGCAATGTATCGATTCGCGGCGCGAGGAAATTCGCGCCGATGCGTCGCTCTTTGGCCTGGCTCCAACGCGGGTGATCGACGGCCGGGTTGACGTTGGCGTAGAAGCCGTACTCGTCGGGTGCCATCTGGTTCCAGCTGGTGCGAGGCTGCCGCTCGGTGAAGCGGATCCGAACGATCGACTTGATGCTCTTGAAGCCGTACTTCCAAGGCACGATCAACCGAAGCGGTGCGCCGCTCTGGTTCGGCAGCCAGCGTCCGTAGAGCCCGACCACGAGGAGACTCAGCGGATGGACGGCCTCGTCGATGCGCAGTCCCTCCACGTACGGCCAATCGAGGACGCCACTGCGTTGACCCGGCATCTGTCGCGGGTCGAGCAGCGTGGTGAACTCGACGAACTTGGCCCGCGAGGTGGGGCGGAAGCGCTTGAGGAGATCGCCGAGCGGCAGGCCGAGCCAGGGCACGACACGCGACCAGGCTTCGACGCACCGGAACCGGTAGACACGCTCTTCGAGCGCATGCGGCTTGAGGATGTCCTCGAGCGTGAATCGGCCGGTGACTTCGGCCTCACCCGCGATCTCGACGCTCCAGGGCCGGGTCCTCAAGCCCTGCGCGTTCTCCAACGGGTCGGACTTGTCGAGGCCGAACTCGTAGAAGTTGTTGTAGGTGGTGATGTCTTCCCAGGTGTTCGGCGTCTCGCGCACCGACCAGCGAGCGTTGCGGGTGAAGGCTGGCACGGGTCCCCGTGCTGCCGCCCCCCCGGCTGTGGCGGGTCGAGCCGATTGGGCGAGAGCGTCCGGTGGTACCGGGAGACCGGAGGCCACGGCGGAGGCGCAAAGCACGGAGAGTACGCGGCGCCGGCTGAAGTCGGTCGTCTCGGTAGGGATTTCGCTGGGATAGATCGAGTTTGGCTTATTGAAATCCATTAAAATCAACCTCTTAAAGCCAGTATTTAAACTCGACTGGAATATCTGATGCGAGCACTCTCAGCCGCGGTGACGGGTTCACCAACACCGCTTTGTCCACCAACCTCAGGTGAGGCAGGTCGGGTCGCGAGTTACCGTAACCCATGATACGCCGCCCTGAGTGGGCTGCCGCCAAGCGCCGCAACTGACGGGCTTTCTCCTCGTCGCGGACGTTGGGGGACGACAGGCGACCGTCGAGCCTTGTGTCGTCCCAAGCGACCTGGCTGCAGACATGGGCGTCGAAACCGAGCGCCGCAGCCAGTTCCGGGACATACAGGTCGACGGTAGCGCTCATCAGGACCAGCCGATCGCCGGCCGCACGATGTTGCGCGATGGCCGCAAGCGCTTCGGGGAACACACCGTGGGCGATCAGCCGCGGCACCCATATCGCAGTCCAGGTCCGGATATCGTCTTGCGAGGCCCCGCCCATCACGGCGCGGATCAAGCGGCCTTTGAGTTCGCCATGGTCGGCCCGCCGCAGAGCGAAACGCAACAAGGTCGGCACGATGCCGAGGTAGCCGAGCAGCCTCCAGGGACGCCGCCAAGCGAAACCGAACACATAACCCGCCAGTGTGTCGCGACGGGTGATCGTGCCATCGAGGTCGAACACCACCAGCTGCGGAAGGAAAGGGCGCGGCGGCGGATCCGGATCGATCATCCTCGCGGCCCCTTGCGCATCAGCTGGCCGCGATCTGTCGGAGGACGTACTGAAGGATGCCACCGTGCCGGTAGTACTCGCGTTCCTTCGGCGTGTCGATCCGCACCCGGACCTCGAACTGGATCGGCGCCCGACCGTCATCGGGTCGGGCGGTGACCTTCACGAGGCGCGCTGCGCCGCCTTGCAAGTCGCCGAACTCGAACACCTCGCGCCCCGTCAGGCCGAGCGTCTGCGCGTTCTGACCATCCACGAACTGGCAGGGCAGCACGCCCATGCCGATCAGGTTCGAGCGATGGATGCGCTCGAAGCTCTCGGTGATGACCGCCTTCACGCCGAGCAGCATCGTGCCCTTGGCGGCCCAATCGCGAGAGGAGCCGGTTCCGTACTCCTTTCCGGCGATGACGACCAACGCCGTGCCTTCGGCTTGGTAGCGCATCGAGGCATCGTAGATCGACATCTGTTCGCCGCTCGGGATGTGCACCGTCACGCCACCCTCCGTGCCCGGTGCAAGCTGGTTGCGCAGTCTGATGTTGGCGAAAGTGCCCCGCATCATGACTTCGTGGTTGCCGCGTCGAGCGCCGTAGGAGTTGAAGTCGGCCTTCTGCACGCCGTGCGATTCGAGGTACTGGGCCGCAGGGCTGCCGCGCGCGATGTCGCCGGCCGGGGAGATATGGTCGGTGGTGACCGAGTCGCCGAGCAGGGCGAGCACCCGGGCGCCCGCGATCGGCTTCACGGCCTCGGGCGTGTGGGTCATCCCTTCGAAGTAGGGGGGGTTGCGCACATAGGTCGATTTCTCGTCCCAAGCGTAGAGCTTGCCGGCCGGAACAGGGATCGACTGCCAATGCGCATCGCCCGCGAACACATCGCCGTAGCTCGAGCGGAACATGTCCGAATCGATCGCGGCGCGTACGGTGTCCGCGACCTCCGCCGGGGAGGGCCAGATATCTTTGAGGAACACCGGATTGCCATCCTTGCCGGTGCCGAGGGGTTCGCTCGAGAGGTCGATGTCGGCGGTGCCGGCGAGCGCGTAAGCGACGACGAGCGGCGGGGAGGCGAGAAAATTCATCTTCACCTCGGGATGCACCCGCCCTTCGAAGTTGCGGTTGCCCGAGAGCACCGAGGCGGCGATGACATCGCCTGCCTTGACGGCGGCGGAGATCTCCGGCTTCAGCGGACCGGAATTTCCGATGCAGGTCATGCAACCGTAGCCGGTGACGAAGAAACCGACCGCTTCGTAATCATCGAGCAGTTCGGCCTTCTTCAAGTAGTCGGTGACGACGCGCGACCCTGGTGACAGGCTGGTCTTGACCCAAGGCTTCGCCTTGAGACCTTTCGCCGCTGCGTTGCGGGCGAGCAGCGCCGCACCGATCATCACCGAGGGGTTGGAGGTGTTGGTGCAGCTCGTGATCGCGGCGATCAGCATGGCGCCGTCGCGCACCTCGAAGGCGGGCGCGCTGCCCGCTGCGGCGACCGTGCCGGTCCCGGTGGCGGCAGGGTTCTTCTTCCGGCGCTCCTCGTCCATCTGGCCGAGCGTCTTGCGGTAGACCTGCTTGAGTGCGGTGACGGGTACCCGGTCCTGCGGACGCTTCGGGCCGGCGAGCGACGGGACCACCGTCGAGAGGTCGAGTTCGAGCACATCGGTGTAGTCGGCGGCGGGGGCTCCATCATGGCGCCACATGCCCTGCGCTTTCGCATAGGCCTCGACCAGCGCGACCTGCTCCGGGGAACGACCGGAGAGCTCGAGGTAGCGGAGCGTCTCGTCGTCGATCGGGAAGATCCCGCAGGTGCTGCCGTACTCCGGCGCCATGTTGGCGATGGTCGCGCGGTCGGCGAGCGGCAAGCTCGAGAGTCCGTCGCCGAAGTACTCGACGAACTTCTCGACCACGCCCTTCTTGCGCAGCATCTCGGTGACGGTGAGCACGAGATCGGTGGCGGTCGCACCAGCCGGCAGCTGTCCGATCAGGCGGAAACCGACGACCTGGGGGATCAGCATCGACACCGGTTGGCCGAGCATCGCCGCTTCGGCCTCGATGCCGCCGACGCCCCAGCCGAGCACGCCGAGGCCGTTGATCATGGTGGTGTGCGAATCGGTGCCGACCACGGTGTCCGGATAGGCCTGCGGCCGCACGCTGTCGCGGTTATCGAACACGACTCGGGCGAGGTGCTCGAGGTTGACCTGATGGACGATCCCGGTGCTGGGCGGGACCACTTTGAAGTTGCGGAACGCGGTCTGCCCCCAGCGCAGGAACGCGTAGCGCTCTCCGTTGCGCTCGAACTCGATGCGCGTGTTGCGATCGAGGGAGTCGGCGCTGCCGTAGTTGTCGACCTGCACCGAGTGGTCGATGACGAGTTCAGCCGGTGCGAGCGGGTTGACGCGTTGCGGATCGCCGCCGAGCTTCACGACCGCTTCGCGCATCGCCGCGAGGTCCACCACGCAGGGCACGCCGGTGAAATCCTGCATGATCACGCGCGCCGGAGTGAAGGAGATCTCATGCGCGGGTGCGGCTTTGGCATCCCAGTCGAGCAGGGCGTCGATGTCCTTGCGAGTGACGTCCACGCCGTCCTCGAAGCGCAGCAAGTTCTCCAGCAGGATCTTCAGTGAGAAGGGCAGGCGTGCGACCTTGTCCTGCGGCAGGGCTGCCAAGCTCCAGATGTCGTAGGAATGCTGGCCCACCGTCAGGGTGGTGCGGGCGGAGTAGCTGTCGGTCATGTGTCGAACCCCTGTGGAAACGATGTGCCGCGCAGGATCCGCACGGCGAAGTTGATTATATCGCCTCGATGACCGCACCGCCCAAGCAGCGTTCCCCTGCATAAAGCACCACGGATTGGCCCGGCGTCGCGGCACGTTGCGGATCGGCGAAATCGATCTCCAATCGGCCTTCGGGCTGCAGCGAGACCGCGCACGGCTGATCCGTCTGGCGGTAACGGATCTTGGCGCCCGCCGTGAAGTCGGCATCGGGTGTGGCCATCAGCCAGTGGGCCCCGAGCGTCCGGAGTCTGCGGCTCATCAGCAGGGGATGGTCGTGCTCCTGCACCACGATCAATGCGTTGCGTGCGTGATCCTTGCGGGCGACATACCACGGCGCCTCCGGAAGGTCGCGCAGGCCGCCTATGCCGAGGCCGCCGCGTTGCCCCAATGTGTGGAAGGGCAGTCCACGGTGCTGGCCGAGCACGCGGCCGTCCGCGGATTCGATCGGTCCCGGGGTATCGGGCAGGTGCTGGGCGAGGAACTCGCGGAAGGGGCGCTCGCCGATGAAACAGATCCCGGTGCTGTCCTTCTTGTCATGGACCGACAGCCCAGCCGCACGGGCGCGCCGACGCACTTCGCTCTTGTCGAGCTCGCCGAGCGGGAAGAGCGCTGCATCGAGCTGTCGTGGCGAGATGGCGTGCAGGAAGTAGGACTGGTCCTTGGCGGAGTCGACGGCTTTGTGCAGCTCCGGGCCGTCCTTGCCATCGATGCGCCGCGCGTAATGGCCGGTGGCCAGCCGCTCTGCGCCGAGGCGCCGCGCATGGGCCAGACAGACGCCGAACTTGATCTCGCGGTTGCAGAGCACGTCGGGGTTCGGCGTGCGACCAGCGCGTTGCTCGGCGAGAAAATCCGCGAACACCTGACGGCGATACTCGTCCGCGAAATCCACCTTGTGCAGGGGTATGCCGAGCTCGCGGCAGACGGCGCGTGCGTCCTGGAAGTCCTGTGCGATGGTGCAGTAGGCGTCGTCCTCGTCCCAATTCGCCATGAACAGACCTTCGACCTCGTGACCCTGCTGACGCAGCGACAGCGCGGCGACCGCCGAGTCGACTCCGCCCGAAAGCCCGACGATGATCTTCATGGGGGCGGTCTGCGGCCGCGGTGATCCGGAGGCACGGCGTCGTTCAGACCCGTTCGCCGCCTGCGTGGAGGCCTGCCTGTCCGATCGCGAGCTCGCTCGCGAGCCCGAGATAGTCGGCAGGACGCAGCGCTGAGAGTCTCTCGCGATCGGAGGTGGGCAGTGGCAGCGTTGCGACGAACTCGCGATACAGCGTCTGGTCGATGCGTCGACCGCGAGTGAAATCTTTGAGAAGCTCGTAGCCGTCGGCGACGCCGGCGGCCCGCAGCACGGTCTGCACCGCCTCGCCCAAGACCTCCCACGCATCGTCGAGGTCGGCCGCGATCCGTTGCGGATCAGGGGCCACCTTGCCGAGGCCGCGCTGCAGCGCACGCCACGCGATCAGGGAGTGCGCGAGCGCGACGCCGAGGTTGCGCAGTACGGTGGAGTCGGTGAGGTCGCGTTGCCAGCGCGACACCGGAAGCTTCTCCGCGAAATGGCGAAGCAGCGCGTTGGCGATGCCTAGGTTGCCCTCTGCGTTCTCGAAGTCGATGGGGTTCACCTTGTGCGGCATCGTGGAGGAGCCGACCTCGCCTGCGACCGCTCGCTGGCGCAGATAGCCGAGGCTGATGTAGCCCCAGGCGTCCCTCGAGAAATCGATGAGCACGACATTGAGAGCGGCCAATGCATCGCAGTACTCGGCGATCCAGTCGTGCGGTTCGATCTGCGTCGTGGCCGCTGCGTACTCGAGCCCGAGCCCGGTGACGAAGCGTCGGGAGATGGCGGGCCAGTCCGACTGCGGGGCGGCGGCGACCTGTGCGTTGAAGTTGCCGACGGCACCGTTCCATTTCCCGCGTGCGGCGACCGCATGCCAACGACGCTCGGCCCGCTCGAGACGCGCCGCCACATTCGCGAACTCTTTACCCAGCGTGGTGGGGCTCGCAGTCTGTCCATGTGTCCGCGAGAGCATCGCGAGCGAGGCGTGATCGCGGGCGAGGCCGTGCAGGTGCTCCAAGACCTGGGTGGTGACCTGCAGTGCTTCATTCCGGGCGTCGACCAACATGCGCGCGTAGGCGAGGTTGTTGATGTCTTCAGAGGTGCAACCGAAATGAACGAGTTCAAGGACGGCGGGGGAGGCGCCCGCAGAGGCGAGTTGATCTCGGACGAAGTACTCGACGGCCTTCACGTCGTGGTTCGTGCGTTGCTCGAGGGCCTTCACAGCCGCCGCCGCAGACGCCGGGGGGTCGCGGGCGAGGTCGGCCGCCACGGCGCAGAGCGCTGGGGGCAGCGTGGCGGTGGCCGGCAGTCCGGCAGGCTGCTCCGAGGCGAGTGCCAAGAGCCAGGCGGCCTCGATGCGGATGCGTTGGCGGATCAGCGCCGATTCGGACAGGTGCCCCCTCAGGACATCGGTGCTGCGTGCGTAGCGGCCATCGATCGGGGAGAGGGCGAGAAGGGGGTCGATCTGCATGCGTGGGCCGGCTGCCTTCAGTGTAATATCGTGATTGTAGCGCACCCGGCATCGGGGGCTTTTCTCCTCTCTGTTTTGGATACCTCCTTGAGCCTCACCGCACCTGCCGCATTGGATCCGATCGCCCTGCGCGATCTCATCCAGCGCCGGGTGAGCCCCGCGCCGGCGCCGCACCCGCTGCGTGATTGGCGTCGGCTCAGCAGCGCGACCTCCCGTCCGGTCGATCTCGCCGATCTCTTCGATCGGCCCCCGCTGCCGGCGGCCGTGCTGATGCCCATCATCGACCGTCCGCACGGTCTGAGCGTGCTGCTCACCCGCCGGGCGAGCCACCTGCCTCACCACGCCGGCCAGATCAGTTTTCCGGGTGGCCGGTTGGAGAGCGGCGATGCCGACGCAGCCGCGACTGCGCTGCGTGAGACGGAAGAAGAGATCGGCCTCGAGCGCCGGTTCGTCTCCGTGGTGGGCTACCTCCCTGACCACCTGATCCCGATCTCCGGTTACCGGGTCACGCCGGTCGTGTCGTTCGTGGCGCCGGGGTTCGAACTGAAGGCCGACCCGCGGGAAGTCGAGGAGGCCTTCGAGGTCCCGCTCGGATTCCTGTTGGATCCCGCCAATCACGTCCCGCGGCAGCGGGAGTACTCGGGTGTCTCCGTGGAGTTCATCGACATGCCTTTCGGCCCGTATCACATCTGGGGGGCGACGGCCGGGATGCTGTACACCCTCTACCGCCTGCTTCGTGGCGAGGGATTGGCGGCGTGAGCGAGCCGCTGCAACGACTGCTCGGCGTGATGCGCCGGTTGCGTGATCCGCAGGGCGGCTGCGCGTGGGACCGGGCCCAGACGATGGCGAGCATCATGCCGCACACGCTCGAGGAAGCCCACGAACTGGCGGGAGCGGTCGCTGCGGGCGAGCCGTCGGCGATCCGCGACGAACTCGGGGATCTGCTGTTCCAGGTGGTGTTCGTCGCGCGCATCGCCGAGGAACGCGGTGAATTCGATTTCGATGCCGTCGCCACCGCGATCGCAGACAAGCTCGAGCGACGCCATCCGCATGTCTTCGGCGAACGGACCGCGATGTCAGCCGAGCAGCAGTCGGACGCATGGGAAGGGCTCAAGGCGGCGGAGCGTGCCGCTGCGGGCGATGCCGGCGTGCTCGCGGGGGTCGCGCTGACGCTGCCTGGGCTGACCCGGGCGAACAAACTATCGAAGCGTGCCGCCCGGGTCGGTTTCGATTGGCCCGATGTCAGCGGCGTACGGGCGAAGGTCGATGAAGAGCTCGGCGAGTTCGAGGCGACATTGCGCGATCGGGAGCCTCGGGCGCGTCAGGAAGACGAGCTCGGCGACCTGCTGTTCGCGATCGCGAGCTGGGCGCGGCACTTGGGGCTCGATCCTGAAGCCGCCTTGCGCGGCAGCAACGCGAAGTTCGAACGCCGTTTTGCATGCATGGAGGATCTGGCCAAGGCGCGAGGTCTGGAGTTGGGCGCCCTCGATCTCGCCGCGTGGGAATCTCTCTGGGCGCAGGCGAAGGCAGGCGGCTAGAATATTCCCGTGAAACTCCCTAACTCAGCCCCAGCGGGCGATTGGCGCCCGGACTCCTGGCAGTCTTTTCCGGCGCGGCAACAGCCGAACTATCGGGACCGTGCGGCGCTCGATGCCGCCGTGGCACAGCTCTCCCGATTGCCCCCCGTTGTGGTCTCGTGGGAGGTCGAACGCCTGCGTGCCGAGTTCGCCGCCGCCCAACGCGGGGAACGGTTCCTGTTGCAGGGTGGGGACTGTGCAGAGAGCTTCGATGACTGCGATTCAGGCAGCATCGCCCAGCGTCTCAAGATATTGCTTCAGATGAGTCTGGTGCTCGTCCACGGTCTCAAGCGTCCCATCATCCGCGTAGGCCGCATGGCCGGTCAGTACGCGAAGCCGCGCTCCGCCGACACCGAGACCCGTGACGGGGTGACGTTGCCCTCCTACCGCGGAGATATCGTCAACCGACCGGAGTTCACGGCGGAGGCCCGGGAACCTGATCCCACCCTGCTGCTGCGCGGCTATGAGCGCGCGGCGCTCACGCTGAACTTTATCCGGGCGCTGATCGACGGCGGCTTCGCGGATCTGCATCACCCGGAGTACTGGGACCTCGGTTTCGTCGGTCATTCGCCTTTTCGGGTCGAGTACGAGCGGATCGTCGCCTCGGTCGCCGATGGCCTCGAGTTCTTCGAGACCATCAGCGCGAAGGAGGTCCACCAATCGCTGCGTACCGATTTCTATACCAGCCACGAAGCTTTGGTCCTCCACTACGAACAGGCCCAGACCCGCTTCATCGCGCGTCAGGACCGCTGGTACAACCTCTCCACGCACATGCCTTGGATCGGCATGCGGACCGCCGAGATCGGCGGGGCGCATGTCGAGTACTGTCGCGGAATCGCCAATCCTGTCGGCGTCAAGGTCGGCACAGCGATGGACATCGATTGGTTGCAGCGCCTCGTGACCACGCTGAATCCCGCGAACATCCCGGGCAAGCTCGCGCTCATCCACCGCTTCGGCGCGCGGGACATCGAGTCGGCATTGCCCCGAGCGATCGAAGCGGTGCGCGCCACCGGGCACCAAGTGTTGTGGATCTGTGATCCGATGCACGGCAATACCGAGAACGCGCAGGGCGGCCTCAAGACCCGTCGCTTCGAGAACATCCTGCGGGAGCTCGAGTCGGCGTTCCAGGTCCATAACGCGATGGGTTCGAGTCTCGGCGGCGTGCATATCGAGCTCACCGGTGAGGACGTCACCGAATGCACGGGGGGTGCGCGTGGCCTCGCAGACGAGGATCTGCAGCGCGCTTACCGCTCCACGGTGGATCCGCGGCTCAACTACGAACAATCTTTGGAGCTGGCGATGCTCATCTCCGAGCGCGCCGGCGCTCCGCGCCGCAGCGCCCGTCGTCCCGCGCGCTGAGATCGAACCGCCCCGGGTCAGTGGTCCCGGCCGCTTGCGGTCGTGCAAGGGGCGGTGCGCGGACAGTCCGAGCCCCTCGGGCATATCGTGCTCGCCGGCGCCTCGAGCGCACGCGCGACCCAGGCGATGTTGAGCACATGGCTCACGGTGCGTATCGCCTCCGCGGCGGCAGGCGGTATCGCGGCGTGGCCACCCCCGCGCCGACAGGCCTCTGCGACCTCTTCGACGAGCGCCATCGGATCGAGGCCTTGTGCTGCGAAGGCGGGTGCGAGATCGATGCCCACCGAGAGCACGTGAGAGGTCCCCGCGGCATCGCGGTCGCGCAGCGAGTGGCAGCAGTAGAGGCGCGGCGAGTTGCCGTCGTGCATGACCGAGATCTGAGAGACCGGAGGCATCGGCGAGCGCCCCGGCGCATCCTCGCGCAGCAGGCGGAACACCGCCCACTTCGGGCAGGGGTCGGGGACCACGCTCATGTTGCCCCATGGCAGCGGGATGCCGTTGCCACGGTAGACCGCGCGGAGGTAGCCCGGCTCATAGCCATCGAAGAAATGCCAATGCCGGTAGGGTGAGACCGCGGTCATGCGGCGCATCATCACGGCGTTGGTGACCCCCAATCGCGCGCCGGCGGAGAGTTCGTGCCGCTCCCGGACCAGGAACCTGCGGAACGGCTGGCGCGGGCAGAGCAGGGCGCCGGCGAACGCGCTGCACTCGAAATCACGCCAAGCGAGCAGTACGTCTTTCGGGGCCATCGCGGCGGCGCCTCGCTGCATCGGCTCCTCGAGTCCGCCGCCGACGGCGCTGTGCGGCGG
>Ga0208596_1000070_pt1 | contig 34789 bp, 39 predicted proteins | sample LakMenEpi12Jul11_FD_150686 | JGI IMG/M metagenome (GOLD analysis project Ga0208596, IMG submission 150686) | Freshwater microbial communities from Lake Mendota, WI - 12JUL2011 deep hole epilimnion (SPAdes) | ecosystem: Environmental > Aquatic > Freshwater > Lake > Epilimnion/Euphotic zone ...
CCGCCGCAGGGTCTGCCACGGCGGCGTGGTGCGATCGCCGAGCGCGAGGGCGGTCGCCACCCCCGCGCAGAGGGTGTTCGTGAGGATGGTGAAATAGCCCGTGTACATCATCACGCCGTAGGCCGCGCCGTTGCCGAGCGTGATGTGACGGGTGATGCTGAACCAGGCCTGCACGATGAGCGCGGCCCAGCCGAGCACGGCCAGCAGCCCGGCCAGGCGGCGCACGGCCGCCGACGGAGCCGACGCCGGATCAAGCAAGCGTGAAACCTTGCCGCGCGATCGGCAACGACCGCAGGCGCTTGCCGGTAGCTGCGAAGATCGCGTTGGTGAGCGCCGGTGCGATCAGCGCCGTGGCCGGCTCGCCCATCCCGCCCGGTGCCTCGGTGCTGTCGAGCAGCACGACATCGATTTGCGGGGATTCGGGCAGACGCAGCAGCCGGTAGCGGTCGAAGTTCTTCTCCTGCACCTGCCCGCCCTTCAACGTGATCTCGCCCCACAGCGCCGCGGTGAGACCGAACAGGATGCTGCCCTCGACCTGCTGGTCGACGATGTTGGGGTTCACCATGCGTCCGCAGTCGACGGCGCAGGTGATGCGGTGGATCTTGAGGGCGCCGCCCTTCGCCGACACCTCCACGACTTGTGCGAGGTAGCTGCCGTAGCCTTCCATCAGCGCCATGCCCTGATGATGCCCGGCCGGTGCCTTGCCCCAACCGGCCTTCTCGGCGGCGGCCTCGAGCACGCGCCGGTAGCGCGGCTGCTTGCCGAGCAGCGCGGTGCGGAACGCATAAGGGTCCTTGCCGGCTGCGTGCGCGAGCTCGTCCATGAAGCTCTCGGCCACAAAACAGTTGAGGGCATGGCTGACCGAGCGCCAATAGCCGACATCGATGCCGATCTCCTCGCGGTTGTAGTCGACCGCGACGTTCGGCACGTCATAGGGATAGTTGGCGGCCGCCTCGACGGCGAAAGGATCGACCGCCGTCTCCACCACCGCCGGGAACATGCGTGCGGTGATCGAGGGGCTCGTGATGTGCAACTGCCAGGCGACAAGCTTGCCGTCGGCATCGAGGCCGCCTGCGACCTCGTCACAGGCCGGCGGCCGGTAGGCGTCGTGCGTCGTGTCTTCTTCGCGGCTCCAGATGAGCTTGACCGGCTTGCCCACGGCTTTTGAGGCCTCGACGGCCGCGGGGATGTAGTCGACCTCGAGCCGCCGCCCGAAGCCGCCGCCCAAGAGCGTGGTGTGGATGCGGACCTGCTCGGGCTTGAGCCCGGTCACCTGCGCGACCGTGGCCTGCGCGATGGTCTGCGTCTGCGTGTTGACGTGGATGTCGACGCCGTCGGCACGTACGTCGGCCGTGCAGTTCTGCGGCTCGAGGGTGGCGTGCGCGAGCAGCGGCAGTTCATAGGTGGCGCGCAGGGTCTTCGCGGCGCTCTTGAGCGCTATGGCGGCATCACCCTCGCTGCGCACGGACTTGCCGGGCCGTACGGCGGCTGCGCGCAACTTGGCTTTCATGGTGGCGTTGTCGAGCCCAGCATTGGGACCCGCGGTCCAGGTGACCTTGACCGCGTCCAACGCCCGCTTCGCCTGCCAGTAGTGGTCGGCGACCACCACCACACCGTTCGAGACCTTCAGGACCTTGCGCACACCGGGCATCGCCTCGGCCGCGGCGGCGTCGAAACCTGCGACCGAGCCGCCGAGCGTCGGCGACTGCACGAGCGCAGCGTGCAGCATGCCGGGCAGCTTGACGTCGATGCCGTAGACCGCGCTCCCGTCCACCTTGGAGGCCGTGTCGAGCCGCTTCTGCGGCTTGCCGACCGTGGTGAACGCCTTGGGGTCCTTGAGGGCGACGTCCTTCGGGACCGGCAGCTTCGCTGCGGCCTCGGCGAGCTGGCCGTAGGTCAAACGCTCGCTGCCGTGCAGCACGGCGCCGTCCGCGGCGGTGAGCTTCGCGGCATCGACGCCCCAGTGCGCGGCGGCCGCCTGCACGAGCATCGTGCGCGCCTGCGCGCCGGCGAGGCGCAGCTTGTCCCAGGCGTCGCGCACGCTGGTGCTGCCGCCGGTGATCTGCGCACCGAGCAGTGCATTGACGTAGGCCGCGCCGACCGGCGCCGCCTCGACGAGCACTTTTGTGGGCGCGACGCCCAATTCCTCGGCGAGGAGCTGCGTCATCGCGGTGTAGACACCCTGCCCCATCTCGGAGCGGTCGACGAGCACCGTGATGCGATCGTCGCCGCCGATGCGCAACCACGCCACCGGCTGACCACCGGCGCCACCGAGCGCCGCAGGCTTGGCGCAGCCCGTGAGCGTGATGCCGAGCATGAGGCCGCCGCCGGCGAGCGCGCTGGCCTTGAGGAAGTCGCGGCGGGTGGTGGCGGACGCGGCGATGGAGGCGGTATCGAGGCGGTCGGCGCGCGGGTCCATGGCTCAGCCCTCCTTCGCGGCCGATGCCGCGGCAGTGGGCGTGGCCGCTGCGCGCAGCAGCTCGGCGGCGCGGTGGACGGCCTTGCGGATGCGCGAGTAGGTGCCGCAGCGGCAGAGGTTGCCGGCAAGCGCGGTGTCGATGTCGGCATCGGTCGGTTGCGGGTTCGTGGCGAGCAAGGCGCTCGCCGACATGATCTGCCCGGACTGGCAGTAGCCGCATTGCGGTACGTCGAGCTCGATCCAGGCCTGTTGCACGGCGTGCGAACGGTCGGGCGAGAGGCCTTCGATGGTGGTGACGGCGGCGCTGCCGACCGAGGACAGCGGCACCACGCAAGAACGCACCGGCTGACCGTCCACGTGCACGGTGCAGGCGCCGCACAGCGCCTGTCCGCAGCCGAATTTGGTGCCGGTCAACCCGAGGTGGTCGCGCAGCACCCAGAGCAGCGGGGTGTCGGGCGTGGCGTCGGTCTCGAGCGGCTGTCCGTTGACGTTGATCGTGGCCATCGTTCGGCTCCCTGCGGCGGCATGGACGGGAGCCGATACTTAGCGCCGAAAGCGCGGATTTTTCAAGGGTCGAGCCCCGCCCAATGGCCCGTCAGCCGAGCAGGACCAACAACGCCGCTTTGTTTTCGCCGACAACGGCAGGGCCTTGATCGTCTCGATTGCCCGTTCGGGCGGCAATCCTGCGGGCATCGTCTTCATCTGATGGACCCGATCGACCATCTCCTCGACCCAGAACTCCGTGGCGCCACCTTCAGCATGGCTGGCCATCGCCTGCTGCGTCATCGCCTCTGACCGTTCTTCGGAAAGATGGAGGCGGATGCACGCTTCCTCGAGATAGCGGATCTCCGCTTCGGCCAGCACGCCATCGGCGAACGCCCGCTTTTCGCGCTGCAGCACCATGCCGAAGGTCTTCAACGCCGTGTTGTATCGGGTCAGTTTCAAGACGCGGATTATCCGGAAGATCTGCATGAACCTCAGGTCCATAACGAACAGGAATTGCAGATAGAACGGCACGATGGCGATGAGGTCTGACAAGCTGCCGGGCTCTCGGAAGAAGTTCCAGCGTGCCGCCGCGGTCGATGCGTCAGTCATGACCTCGGGGGCGGCATAGAACCTCCACAGATACTCCACGGTGACGACCGCGATCGCGATGACATCACGCTTGCGGAATTCCGCCTTGAACGGATCGTGTATCGAGGGCACGGTCTCGAGGACGACAGCGACGACGCTTGCCATGATGAAGAGGATGAGAATCAGGTCGACCTGCCGGCGTAGGCCCCTGATGTCGGCGTGTCGTTCATGACGGCGTAGACCTTGTATCTCACGCTCTTGCCGAGATTCTCCCGGCGGAACTGATGCACGGCGGGGACGAAGTCACGCAACAACTTCAACAGACGCAGCAGGCGCAGCGCCCGCAGAACCGCGGGGATCGAGCTCGACGATGCCGAGCAGATGCAGCCAATAGGGGGCGATGACGACCAGGTCGATCACGGCGAACGGACTGGCCGCGAACAACCGGAGCAGGTATTCGGCAGTGAAGAGATCTTTGTGGGGGCCATGGATCGCGGGCAGGTGCTCCAGAGCAAGCGGCGCCAGATTCACGACGATCAACCAGGTGATGAATGAATCGATCGCCTTGGCGGGCGATCCTCGCCGGTCGACATCGAACAGCCGGGAGTAGGCCGCCCGACGCTATGCCTGGATCGTGCTCACGTGGCTCCCAGCATCCCCTTTGCCCATGGATGACTGGATCGGTTGCGCTGCTCAGCGGAGGCGCATGGAAGGGGCGACGCTGCGCAAGCGTCGGGGATCGGCAAGATCAGGCTTTCTGGTCGACCATGATGCCGGTAAGACGTTCGATGTTGCGCGAGATCTGCAACGCGTCTTGCGACGGTATCTGGCGGACGGTATCCCCTGTCCGTTGATCCCTGACCTGGACGATGACGGTGCCGGAATCCTTGTCGTACGCCATGCTGATGCTCGTGCCGCGCCCCGAAAGGCGCTCGTTCGCGGCGTCGACCGACTCGCGGAAACTTTCCCTCATCGCCTCAAGTGACAGCTCGGCTCCCTCACCGGAAGTGGGTGGCCGGCCCGTGCCCGGCACCACACCGACTACCGAAGCCGCCGCCGGCTCCGCGACCCGCGCACGCGCGGGCACCTGCGAGGCATCAGCGGCTGGGCGGATGGATTCCATGCGGTCAAATTACCGCCAACACCTCATCCCTGTCCAGAGTAAAGGGCGGAGGGCGGCGATCCGGGACGGCGCGATCCGCGTTCTCGGAGCCGTCGGATTTTCGACGGCGCAAAGATCTCACTGATCGTCGTCCCGCCGTCTTCGCCAGAACAGGCCGAGGATCGTCCAGCTGATCAGCAACACGCCCCCGCTGACCACCCAATCCGAGTATCCATGGACCGAAGCGGCGTACGCGAACGAACCGCAGCTGACGATCAAGACGAGTGACAGCGCGGCGGAACGACGCGGCGGGCGCTTCATCGACGGCCTCTCATCGGAAGGCTCCGATCGGAACCGTCATTCGCTCAATACCACCTGTACGCCGGTCATCGCGGGTGCCACCAGATAGGTGATCCTGGAATCGACGACCTGGCCGCCATCGTACGCCACCTCAAACCGGACCGCGGCGCGACAACGTCGCGTCGCGACGGTGTCGTCTTGGAAGAGCGTGTCAATGGCGCCCGCCTTGGCAGATACGCTGGATTCTGCCCACCCGCGACATGCCGTGATGCACTGCGTCTGGCTTCCGTCGCTGTCGGTCGGGCATCGGGAGGCGACAGCTGGGATCTTCTCGAACAGCTCACGCGTGCATTGGCCGGCAAGATCGGCGACCACGCCGCGCTTGGCGAGCTCAAGCATCTTGTCGACCGCCGCCGTGTCTTCACAGGTCACCTTCGGGCTGCAGGCCGACAGCATCCCGGACAGGGCGATGATCGCGCCGGCCAGCATCAGACGGGACGGATTCAGCGTCGAATTCATCGGACCTCACCTGCCTCGATCCATTGGAGCCGGCCCGGTTCGATGCGCCACGGGAGATAATGCCGGATCCTGCCTGGGGGCAGTATCTCACCGGTGCCATGGTCACACCACTCACCGCCATATCCGAGCCGCTGCAACATGGGACCGTCCATGGGATCGACGCTCGAGAACGCGCGTTCATCAGCAGGGATCTTCGGGGAGACACGGGCGGAGAAGCGGTCGTGGAAGCTCGCCCATCGACGCCCTGCCAGCAAGGCCGGAAGCTCTGCGAGTCGCGCCTCGTAATCCTCCCGTTCGAGCCCGAGCTGCCCGAGCACGTTGCAGAAGAGCACCGCCTGGCTGCCCGACGCCGCCAGGAAACGCGGCAGACAGTCCACGAAGTCCTCGTGGACCCAATCGATCGCAATGCCGGCAAGCCGCAACGCCCGACCATGCCTCCAATGGAAAAAGAATGGTGCGGAGGTATCCAGTTCGATCAGGACCAGTCGACTGACACGATGCAGGAACGGACCGGGGATGAACCAACCCGCGCTGGGGCCGATGACGACAAGTTCGTTGCAACCGTGATCCCAGCCGGCGAGGAACCTGCCAATGCCACGCCGGAAGGGATCGTGTGTGCGCCGATGCCACAAGGCTCGCAAATGCCACCGCAGCCCGCCGCTCGGGCGCAGCGCGCCCCGCTTGGCCTTGGTCGACGACCGTCTGGCGGGCTGATCCATCGGACCACAAGATATCAATCGGAGCGGGTTTCAACCATGAGATCGATCAGCAAGCGGCGTCCGCCGGATGTCATGACAGGGCTCTTCTCGGCAGCGCTGTGCATGATCCCGGTGACCGAAACCCATGCGACCGCGGCGTCTGCGGCCACGCCAGCGCCTCATGCCACCGAGAGCTGCGTGATGGCGACGACCGAGTCGATCGACGGGCTTTTCCGTACGTGGAACCTCGCCCTGGCGACGCTCGATTCCGGACGCGTCGCGGCGCTGTACTGGCCGGACGCCGTGTTGCTTCCCACCGTCTCGAATGTGCCGCGGACCGATGCGTCTGCCATCAAAGAATACTTCGACCATTTCCTGCAGCGGCATCCGCGCGGGACGATCGTCTCACGCACAATGTTCCACGGCTGCAACATGTCGGTGGACACGGGGCTCTACGATTTCGCGCTGATGGACCCGTCGGGCAAGGCCACCGTGGTGTCGGCGCGCTACACCTTCGTCTACGCCTACAAAGACGGCCAATGGAAGATCCGTCACCACCATTCGTCCGCGATGCCTGAAGCCACCGGCAGCGCGCCGGCGCATGCGCCGGCGCATCAGGATGAGCACGGCGCCGGCCCGGGTCCGGCCCCACACGCGGGAGCCGCCGCCGTTCGGCCGGGCGAAGAACCCGACAATCCAGCGGCCGGCCGCGCAAGCGCCGCGCCAGCGGGCGGTCAGACGCCCGCCGGCAGCGTAGCGGATCCTACGATACGTCTCGGCAAGACGACCCGCACACCGCAGTCGTATCTGGCCCGTGGCCATCGACTCCAGTCGGAGCGCGAGACCGTCGGGATCAAGGTCTGCGCCTCGACCGCGCAAGGGCCCCGATCCTTCGATCTGACCGACCCGGCGCCGCAGGCCGAGGTCAACGATGCCGCGCTCCGATGGGCGCGGGCCTCGCGTTGGGACGTGAACGGCACGCCCACCGGGGAACGACCGGTGTGCGCTCAAGTGGTCGTGAGGTTCAACGCGTCACTGCTTTGACCGCTCCGGAAGCCGTCAATCGAGCGAATTGAACTCGCGCGGAAGACGATAGTCCTTCTTGAAGGTCGCGAGGATCGCCTTTGATCGTTCACGCTGCTCTGCCGTGAGCATGGGCTCGATCAACGCGATGTTCTTCTCGACGGTTTCCACGAATTCGCTCTCCCATCCGCCCGCTGTGGCTTTCGCGGTGGACATCCACACATGAGCCTTGAGCGCATCGGGCGCCACGCCCTTGCCGTACGCGTACCGCTGGCCGATCTCGGCCCGCGCGCGAGCGTTGCCACGCAGTGCGGCGGTGAGGTACCAGCGGCTCGCGATCCTCTCGTCCTTCCGGACGCACAGTCCACGCGCATAGAGCTCCGCCAATCCGAACGGAGACGTCGAATCACCCGACTTCTCGCTCTTCAGCCAAGCCTCCTTCGCTTCGCAGTGCTTGCCCGCGCGGAAAAGATCGAACCCGCGGAGGAATTGCGCGTTCGCAGGCACGGAAGCCGCTCCGACGACGAGCGTCGTACAGAGCGCCGCCGCGATCCTCAGGGAGCGTGGGCTCATGGGGAAGGCTTGACCCCGTCGCGATAGAGCACTGTGATGCTGATGCGACGGTTGCGTGGATCGGCGGGGTTGTCAGGGTTCGCGGGCTGGGAGTCGGCCACACCTTCGATGCGCGAGAAACGGGAGTCGTCGACACCGATCGAGTTCAGGAATCTCCGCGTCGAGTCAGCGCGGTTCGCGGACAAACTCCAATTGTTGTTGCCGGAGCCGCTGAACTGCTGGTTGTCGGTATGACCACGTACGGCGATCTCGTTCGGGATCCCCTTGAGGCTTGCCCCGACTTTTCCGATTAGCTCCATCGCCTCGGGCGACAGCTGCGTGGTCCCCGAACCGAACATCGAGAAGTCCGCCTTGTCGATGATCTCGATCCTCAAGCCTTCCTTCTCCCGGACGAACTTGACCACAGAAAGGAGCTCAGCGGTCTGCTGGTCGGCGCCGATCTGCTTCTCGAGCTTGTCTTGCAGGCTTTCGAAGTTCATGTCGTCCTGGTCGGCGGCGGCCTTGCGGCGCTCTTCTTCGCTGAGGCCTTGCGGCAACGCCTGGTCCTCGGCGGTGACTTCCTGCTCTTCCGTGCCGGGTGCCGTCAGTTGCATGATCCCGGTCTGGGTCAGCGTGAGCGGCAATGCCTTGGGATCGATCAGCGACATCCCGCCGAAGAACCCGCTGGAGCCGCCGGACATGTCCGATCGCGGCGCATTTGTCGGCTGGAAGTACTCGGCGATGCTCTTTCGCTGATCGGCGTTCGTCGCGCCGAGCAGCCACATCAACAGGAAGAACGCCATCATGGCCGTCATCATGTCGGCGAGCGCGATCTTCCACGCACCGCCATGCGCACCGGCATGGCCATCGTCGATGATCTTCTTGATGATGATCGGCTGGAGAGGCGCATCCCCCGCCGGGGCGGCGGGCGCCGTCGCCGTCTCTGCTGATGATCCCGCCTCCGGTACTGTGGCGGGCGGATCTTCGTTCGGCGTCACGGCAGGCCCCTCCCCCGCAGGCATATCACTTGCCCCGGAGACCATCGAAGACCTCGGCGAACGTCGGCGCGGAGTGATGGTCGATCGCGGCGCGGGCAGACTCGATGATCAGCGGCACCGGATCGCCGCGGACGTGGCCGATCAACGTGAACTTCGCCACCGCATAGATCTGGCCCTCCTCGTCGATGATCTGCGCAAGACGGGCGGCCAAGGGCCCGACGATACCGTACGCCATGAACACCCCGAGGAACGTCCCGACGAGGGCGCTGCCGATCAGCCCACCGAGGATGGCAGGCGGCTGGTCGATCGCCGCCATCGTCTTCACGACGCCGAGGACGCAGGCCACGATGCCGAGCGCGGGCAACGCGCCTTCGAGGTTGGCCAGGGCGGTCGCGGGCTTCAGCGCCGAGTGGTGATGGGTCTTGATGGCGACTGTCAGGTTGTCCGCGACCGTCTCCGGGTTGGGTGGCTGGTTGGAGGTCACCAACAGCCGGATGGTGTCGCAGATCATCCCGATCAACGCATGGTCCTTCAGCAGCTTCGGGTACTCGCCGAAGATGGAACTCGACTCAGGATTCTCGATATGCGGCTCCAGTGCCACCGCTCCCTCAGCCTTGAGCAGCTTGAAGAGTTTCGTGATGAGCGTGATTGTGTCCTGGAAATCCTGCTTGTGGTAAGCGGGTCCGCTCATGCACTTGCCGAGCCCCGCGCCGACTCCCTTGAGGATAGCCATGCTGTTGCCGATGATCATGGCGCCGATGCCCGCACCGAGGATGATCCCCATCTCGGTCGGGGCAGCTTCGATGATGGGGGCCATGGGGCCACTGTGCAGGATGTAGAACCCGAACACGCAGCCGAACAACACCACCAATCCGATTATCACGAACATGTCTGCTTCTCCTGGCCGGGCCGGGCCCGGTCATACGTTTATCTGACAGACCGACGATCGCCCGGCGCGGCGCTGCCAGCGGGCGGGGTCGAAAGTCCGCCTTCGTCCATGAGCGAACGGAGCTTTCTCGCGATGGCGGTCAGCATCTGGCTGACGCGCGATTCGCTGACTTCGAGCACCGCACCGATCTCGCGGAGCGTGAGCTCCCGATCATAATAGAGCGCGACGACGGTCTTCTCACGCTCAGTCAGTCCGGCGATGCCTTGTTTCAGGGCCGCGTGGATGCTCTGCTCGTCGGCGGCCTGCTCAGGCGTCGGTTCCTCGCTCGCGAAGTTGATCTCTTCGAGCGTCACCGTTCCGGCGAGCCCCTGGTTCCGGCCGCGCAGCTCGTTGTAACGCTCCACATCGATACCGAGCTCGCTGGCGATCTGACGATGGGTGGGTGGCACCCCATGCTCGTTGGCGAGGCGGTGGGCAGCAGCCCTCGCCTCGACCGCGACCTTGACGGTGCTCCGCGGTGCCCATGCCGCCCGTCGTATCTCATCGAGCATCGCACCGCGCACCCGCAACTTGGCGAAGGTCTCGAAATCGTTGCCGCGTTCCGGATCGAAAGCCTCGATGGCTTCCATCAGACCCACGATCCCGGCCTGGACGAGGTCCGAGTGCTCGATCGCCGCAGGCAATCGCCCGCGGAAGTGCGCGGCGACCCGCTTCACGAGCTTGAAGTGCGCGGCGAACTCCGCGGCCGGCGGCGGCGCGGTCGACCCGGCGACCTCGGCATAGGCATCGCCCAGACGTTTCATTTCCCGCCTGCCTGCACGGATGGCCCCAGCCTGTCGAGGAGGAATCTGGGGTCGGCGGCACCGGCCTTCGACCCTTCGAGTCGAGAGGCGATCTGCCGGATCGCGACGGCGGCTACGCTGTGCGGCGCGGTCGTCAAGAGCGTCTCCCTACGCCGCGTCGCCGTGACCGTCGCGGCCTCGTGTGGAACCACGCCGGCGAGCGTCAAAGGCAACCCGAGGAACCGCGTCGCCACCTGCTCCAACCGGAGGTAGACCGCTTCACCACGCTTCACATCCGTCGCGTCATTGACGACGATGTCGAAATCGCGGCTGCCGAAGTCCTGGTGCATGACTTTGATCAACCCGTATGCATCGGCGAGCGATGCCGGTTCGTCACGTACCACGACGACGATGCGGTCAGCCGTGCGGGCGAGCGTCGTGACCTGGCTGCCGATGCCCGCACCGGTGTCGATGAGCAGGTAATCGGGTGCAGGGCTCAGCCCCCCGATCGCCTGGACCACCTGGGTCATCTCCGACATGGTGAGCTCAGCCATCCCACGGTTGCCAGAGGCGCCCGGGACCACCTTGATACCGGCCGGTCCGTCGAGCAGGGTCTGCGAGATCGTGCATCGCCCGGCGAGCACGTCGGAGAGATCGAACGTCGGGCGCATACCGAGCAGTACGTGCACATTAGCGAGCCCGAGATCACCGTCGAGGAGCAGCACCGAGCGGCCGCCCATCGCGAGCGCTGCTGCGACGTTCAGGCTCAGGAACGTCTTCCCCACTCCGCCCTTGCCGCTGGAGAAGGCGATGAAACGGGTCGATGGTCGGTTGGTATCCGTCATTCGACACCCGAAGCCGGCATCTGCAATGCGAGTTCAAACGCGTTCCGGACCGACTGGCCGACAGTCTGGACCGCAGCGCGGACCAAGGGCTCGGTCACATCGGGAGAAGCGGACAGTCCGGCAAGCGGGAGACGGCGCTCCGCCATCGCGCTCAGGAGGCCGATCGGCACTTCGGTGGACGACCAGTGCGTGAGGATCACTCCCGCCACCGGCCCGATGTCCTCGAACCAGCGCCGAGCGGCATTACGGTCGCTGTAAGCGGGGATACAGAGGTACAGATCATGGTCGGCCAATCCCGGAGGCATCGACGGCAGCCCATCACGCAGGTCACCGCCCATGTCCACGACGACGGATCCGGCCGTCACCGCGCCCCAGTTCGACTCGACCATCGCCGCGTCGGCCATGGCGAAGAACCTTTCCCGTACGCCGGCACGAAGGTCGCGCGCAGCGCTCACCACCGCCGGTACGCCGTTGGACGAGGCGATCAACAATGCCGATTGCATCGCTGCCGTGGTCTTGCCGACCGCGGCGGGACCCACCAACACTGCCTGGCGCAGGCCGAGCCTCGCGCCAGCGGCATCCAGATCGAGATCCGCCAACAGACGGGCTGACATGGACGAGGCGTCGAGCCCCGCATCGATCAAGCGACCGGCATAGGCCGCGGAGACGCCTTGCTCGAGGAGGGCCAATTTCTGGTCCGCGCCACGTGCGACGACACCGCCCGCTGCAAGCATCCTCTCGAGCGCCATGAACTCCTTGCGGATCATGTCCACCAACGCAGCGCCGTCCGCCCCGCCTTCGGCAGGTTTCACCCCCGGCTGCGACGGTGCAGGATCACGGCGCTGCAGGCGCGGATCCACGGTACGCGCCTGCATCTCATCTTGCAGGGCGGACACGAACTTCATGCCGACCTCGGGGTCGACCGGGCCGCCTTCATCTTGGTCGTCTGTCGCATCCGTGCACAACAGCAGTTCGTGCACGTTCCCCACACGGCTCGAGGAGATCAACAAGACATCCGGTCCATACAGCTTGCGGGAACGCTCGCTGGCTTCACTGAATGTCCCTGCCACCACCCGTTCGATACGCATGAATGCTCTCCGTTACGCTGCCGCGCTTTGACGCGCCTGCACTGTGATGCTGGTGGTCACCCGAAGATTCGTGTCTTCCGGGAGTTCTGAATAGGAGAGGACGGACAGCCCCGGGATGCGCGGCCGAAGGATCCGCGACAACCACGGACGCAATGTCGGCGAGGTGACGAGGATCGCCGGCCGGTCCGAGTTCATCTCATCCTGTGCCGCCTTCCCCACCGAGCGGAGCAAGCCCTCAGCAAGCTCGGGCTCGACGGGGATGTTTCCGCCCTGCCCACGACGGGCCGTGGCATGGAGCACCTGCTCGAGTTCCGGGTTCAGAGTCATCACCGCCAGCTCGTCACCGTGCATCGCATACTGCTGGACGATCATCCTGCCGAGTGCGATACGAGCGACTCCCGTCAGCTCGTCGATGTCTTGGACCTTCTCGGCCACGGGAGCGATCGCGAGCAGCACGCCACGCAGGTCGCGTATCGAGACGCTCTCGGCGAGCAGGTTCTGCAAGACCTGCGTCAATACGCTGACCGAGAGCTTCTTCGGGATCAGCTCTTCGACCAACTTCGGCGCGGACGCCGCCAGCTTGTCGATCAACTGCTGGGTCTCATCGTGACCGAGCAACAGGTTGCAGTTCTCCTGAAGGATCTTGTTGAGATGCGTCGCGATGGTCGTGCTCGCATCGACGACCGTATATCCGAGGGACCTGGCGTAATCACGCTGGGCGGGATCGATCCATACTGCGGCAAGCCCAAAGGTCGGGTCTTTCGTCCGCAGTCCTTGCAGCTCACCGTGCACCACGCCCGAGTGGATCGCGAGCTCACGCGTCGGCTTCACCTCACCGCGGCCGATCACCACACCGTTCACCATGATCTGGTAAGCCTCGGGACGCAGGTCGAGGTTGTCCCGGATGTGGACCTGCGGGATCAGGAATCCGAGCTCGTAGGTCAGCTTCTTGCGGATCCCACGGATCCGGGTGACTAGCGAGCCGCCTTGTTGCGCGTCGATCAAGGCGACGAGGGCGTACCCCACCTCGAGACCGATCGAATCGGCCTGCTGGACATCGGACCACGACAACTCACGCGGCGCAGCCGGCGCGGTCTCCGCGCTGACCTGCGCATCCCGTTTGATCCTGCGGCTCCTCCCCAATATCCAGGCGGCGGCAGCGGTCAGCGCTCCGAGCGAGAGGAACGCGACATGCGGCATGCCGGGGATCACGCCCAACAACGCCAAGATGCACGCCGTGAGCCACCAGGCCTCGACGTTGTTGAACTGGTCGGAGGTCTGCTCGTGCAGCGATGCCTCGCCGGAGACCCGGGTGACGATGATCGCGGTGGCGATGGACAACAGCAAAGCCGGAACCTGTGCGACCAGGCCGTCGCCCACGGCGAGCGTCGTGTATCGCTCCATCGCCGCGCCGATCGCCATGTCGTGCTGGAGTGTCCCGACGAGGATGCCGCCGAAGATGTTGATGAAGAGGATCAGGATACCGGCGATGGCGTCACCGCGTACGAACTTGCTCGCACCATCCATCGAACCGTAGAAGTCCGCTTCGGTCGATATCTCTCGGCGACGGGTCCGGGCCTGATCCTGGTTGATCAATCCGGCCGCGAGATCGGCATCGACGGCCATCTGCTTGCCGGGCATCGCATCGAGGGTGAAGCGCGCGGTGACCTCCGAGACACGGCCCGCACCCTTGGTGACCACGATGAAGTTGATGATCACCAAGATCGCGAACACCACGAGGCCGACGATGTAGTCGCCCGCCACGAGTACCGACCCGAAGGCCTCGATCACGTGACCGGCGGCATCTGTCCCCTCGTGCCCGGCGCTGAGCACGACCCGCGTCGATGCGACGTTGAGCGCGAGCCGCAACAAGGTCGCGAACAACAACACCGTGGGGAACACCGAAAACGAGAATGGTCGCGCTGCGGCGATGGCGAGGAACAGGATGACCAACGACAGCGCGATGTTGAAGGTGAAGAAAAGATCCAGGAGCAGCGGCGGGACCGGCAGCAGCAACATGCCCAGCAGCAGGAGGAAGCCCAGCGGTAGGGCAATCGAGTGCAGCGGCAGATTCTTGCCGAGCTGACGAATGTTCGACATCAAACCGAGAGGGATCGCAGACATCGGTAGTTCAATCGGATCAATGAGTTACGGGCTCTTTGTACAGAGGGTCTGGCGGCAAGCCGCTGCCCCCCCCTTCCTTTTGCAACCTGCGTGCCATGCGGAAAGCCGAGCCCCGGGAGGCGCTCAAGACGCAGCGCCACAGGCCGACTTACGGGGCATGAGTGTTCGTATCGCACCAGTACTGGCTCTCTTGGGTGGGCTGCTTGTCGCCGGCTGCAGTTCGGTGTCCGTCGTGGATCCGTTGGCGGAACGTGTTGTGAGGGCGCACCCCGCGAGTTCGAAGGCGGTCGTGACGGTGAGGCAGCTCCCGCAAGCGTCCCCGACCCCGTCCACTGGCAGCGTCCCGGTGACGGCAGACCTGCTGGCTTTCGGCTTTGCGTCCATCACTGCGCAACCCGGTGCGGATCCGGCACAACGGCGCTTGCAGGCAGCTCGCGCAGCGAAGCTCGATGCGTACCGGAGCTTGGCTGAACAGCTCTACGGCGTCCGGTTCACGAGCGACTCCGTCGTCGTCGACAGCCGCATCCGCGAAGACCATATCCGCACGCGTATCGAGGGCGTGATTGCGGGCGCCGAGATCGTGGCCTTGGAACCCCTCGGCAACGACACCTATCAAGCGACCGTCAAGCTGCCGGCAGCACAGGCCGCTTTGCTGCAAAGACGGTCGCCATGAGCGCCCGCCGGAGCTCAGGATCGCTGCGGTGGATGTCGATCGGCACGGCCACCCTGATCGTCATGGCCACCGCGGTCGACTCGCGGTCGCAGGACATCACCGGTCCCCATGCCGATCCGGCACTACAGCGCATGGCCGATGACCTTCAAGGCTGCCTCGAATCCGGCCCCATGTCGACCCGGCTGGAGTCGACGGCGGCGGTGGCCGGCAGCCTCGTCGATACCACCCGTGTCATCCGCTGGGGCACCGCCAAGGACAGCCGCTGCAACGTCGACCGTTGCGACGCACCTGACGGCCTGCAACGCGTCGTGGACTTCGAGTTCGAGGCCAGCGAGCCTCACGCGTCTTGGTCCGCCGACGACCGTGCCAGGCTCGAAGAGCTGATCCCGGCCTTGCTCGCCCGCCTGCCCGGAACGACGAAGCTGCGCCGGAGCGATCCACGATCAGCCTCGCGTACGCCGGAAACGTTGAGGATCCGCCTCGACTACCGCGGACTCTCGCCGCTGCAACGCGATCTCGACGCATGGATCCGTCTGCCACGTCAGTTGCTGGTGACGATATCCCTCGTGGATACGCGGCATGGGGGACACATGCTCGCGGAGCGCGTCGTCAACGTCGGACAAGGCCTGCGGATGCGGGGCCGTAGCGCGGCGACCGCCGGCGACGCCTGGTACGCGCAGTTGTCGGCCACGATCGGCTCGGCCTCGCGAGAGGTCCTCGGCTCGATCGCCTGCCAAACCCCGTGGCTGGATGTCGCGATGGACCAGGGCAAGATGCGGCTCTCCACCCGCGGCCTCAGCGGTCTCGAGGGTGGCCGGGCGGTGCTGCTCATCCCGCCTCTCGAGTCCGGCGCTCCGGCGCGGTGGCCCATCGCCAAGATCCGCTCTGCATCGAGCCTCGACTCGATGGAACTGGAGCTGGTCCGAGGCTCCGCAGCCAGCTGTGCAGCCGGCTGCAAAGCCGTGTTGCTCTAACCGCCCGTCTTCCTGATCGCCGGGACCCCGGACTGCAGCTCGCTGGTACGACGCTCGATGAGTTCGCGCAATGACGCGATCTCGGTCTTCAGACGCGCGACCTCTGCCGTAGTGGCTTTGATGTCCTTCGCTTGGGCATCGGACAACACCGCCACAGCGGGTCTTGCCGCCGCACCAGAGCCTCCCGGTCTATTGCCGGCAGGCGTCTCCAAACGCGACAGCCCGCCCTGCACGCCAGCGACCGATCGCTCCAGAGCGACGAGCCTCGCTTCGACCTGAGACAGGACACGCTCGAGCTTGGCTGGTTCGTCACCCTGCCTGCCCCCACCGGCCTGCGAACCGGCGGCGATGCCGCCCCGCAAAGATGCGATCAGCTCGTTGATCCGGCGGGCTTCGAGCCCCTGCAACGCGATCCGGTCCGCCTTGACCTGCTCGCGCAGCGTGATCACGGCACGCTGCGTGGTGTCTTCGGCGACGCCCTTGAACTTCTCGAGATCCGCCCCGAGCACGGCAAGATCCTTGATCGTGCGTTGCAGTTTCTCGATGCCCTCGGTCTGCGTGGCGACCGCCGCCTCCAGCACCTGCGCACGCGCGTCCAAGCGCGAAAATGCCATCGCGACCACCACTGCCATGACGATGCCGACGCTCAGCATGATCGCCCCGAAGATCGCCGGTGCGTATCGGATCGCCTTGGTGGTCTGCTCGTTTGTCTCGACCACCTGCGACAGGCGCGACACCGCTTCCTGCGTGGTCTGAGCGCTGTCGTTCGCTGCATCAGCAGCGTCCAGCACCAACGATGTGAGCGTCTCCAAAGGGTTCGTCGCCCCAGGATCGCCCGCTTCGGTCTCCGATGTCGGACCGGTCTTGATATCGTCACTCATATGCTTGGCCTCCAACGACAACGCCCATCATCGGCGTGTCTGTCATTTGCGGAGCGTTGAACGCAGGCCGCGGGTCCGTGCCACGGTCGCTTCGATGCGCTCCCGTAAAGCGTCTCCGACCTGCAATGCCGCCGATATGCGCTGTGCCTCAGCGAGCATCGCCTCCGCCTTCTGATAGGTCTCCTCTATCTGCGCCCGTCGTTGCTCTATCGATTGGACGGTCTCTTCCACTTTGGCCATCGACGCATCCAGTTCCGCGACCGCATCGTCAGGCGATCGACCGGGCGGTGCCTGCTCCGGCTCTTCTGCCGGGCTTATGTTCGGCCTGGATGCTGCGAGCACCGTCTCTTCGACCCAAACACCAGACGGCACTTCCTCGATGCCGCGCGATACCGCGACCTCCGAGACGACCGAGTTAGTGGCATCGTTGAGACGCTGGACCGCGACCTCGCTCGACTTGAACACCGCGCGGGATGGCGTGTCGTGCCCCTTCTGTTCGCTGCCTTCCGGACCGTTCCTCGTCGTGGACATGAGCTCAACCTCCAGTATCCGGGGTCTTCGATGCGGTGATGGGAGTGGTGATAGGGGTGGTGACCGGCAACGCACTGCAAGCGCCGATCCGCCACAACTGTGCGCGGGCTTCCGCGGTGGCGGCGGAGTCCGGGAATGGCCCAACTTGCAGGCGTAATCGACCACCTTCCGGGATGACACGGACCGGCGTGGTCCTCGGGATGCGCGAGATCAGGACATCCACCGACTCCCGGTCGGGATGCAGTCCGCAATCAAAGGTGTTCTGCAGGGCTTGCGGTCGCGTCGCCCATATCTCGTACGCGATGAAGACGACAAGGAGCAGGCCCAAAGCCACGGCGGTGCCGGCGACGATCGAGGATGTCCGTCTCCGCCCCTGTGTCACATCGAGACCGAGCGCCGCGGCACGTTCCTGCGCCAGCTCGGCAAGCACATCCGGGATCGGGATCTCCGCCCGTGGTCCGGGAGGGATCGCGACCGAAGCGCGCGCCGTCCGGCCCCCTTCGTCCGCCGCCGGCACGGCCGCAAGCTCGTTCCCAACCGCAGCCGATCCTGCCGCCGACGCTTCATCTGCCGACCCGTCGATGTCCCAAAGTCCCGCGATCTCACCGAGGTCCGAGAGTGCAAGCTGCACCAGCTCCGTCGCATCGACCCTGGTCAGCAACAAGATACGCAGCGCGCTGCCGCGCAGTCCGTTGGCGACGCGCTTCAGCGCGGCGGTCTCGGCACTCGAAAGGCCCTCCGCATCGTCGATGACGAGCAGGTGGGGCGGGCGGTCGTCCGCACTGTCGCGGAGCGACTCGAGGGGGATGTCGACAAGCAGCCGGTTCACTGACTGCAGCAGCGCACCGGCGTCGTCGCCCGGGGAGTGGAACTCGGTACGAGCACCGGCCGCGCGCAGTCCGCGCACCAGCTCCCGCGCCGACGCAGACAAGGTCGCTGCCGAGACGGATGCGGCCACCACGACGGGCGAAACCCCTGCGAAGATGGCGCCCGATACCTCACCGATCTTCCCGGCGCCGGTGCGGCGCCATGCGAAATCCGTCTTCACTTCGCTGCCCCCGTCATCGGTTTGCCGTCTTCATCGAACATGAACTCCTCCGGCAACTGTGGCTTTGGCACATCCGGCGTCTCCAGCTTCGGGTCGAGCGCGCTCAACCGGAACACGTAGGCGAGCACGGCTGCCACGGCGCGATACAAGCCCTCCGGGATCGGTCGATCGATGTCGGTGGTGAAATAGATGGCACGCGCGAGCGGGGGCGCCGAGACGAGCGGGACTCCGGAACGTTTCGCACGGTCCTTGATCGCTGCGGCCACTTCGCCGCGCCCTTTCGCGAGGACGACCGGCACCGAGCTGCTCGCTTCGTCATATTCGAGGGCCACCGCGAACTCCGACGGATTCACGATGACGACATCGGCGTCGCGGACCCGCTCCAGCATTCGTCCGCGGCTTAGTTCGCGCTGCCTCCTGCGGATCTGCTGTTTGACCTCCGGACGTCCCTCGATGTCCTTCATCTCATCGCGCACTTCCTGTTTCGTCATGCGCATGCGTCGCAGGTATGACCACCGCTGATAGGGTACGTCGAGCATCGCGATGGCGGCCACCGCCACGCTGACCAGCGTGAACGTCACCAAAGCCAAGCCAGCACCCGCGGCGATCATCGGCTCGAGGGCGACGCGGGACATCGCAAGCATGTCCGGACGCCGCGACCACAACACCCAGCCCAGCACCACCGCGACGGCGCTGAACTTGAGGATGTTGCGCAGCAGCCCGACCCACGCTTGGGCACCGAACATGCGCTTCAGCCCGTTGAGGGGGTTGAGTTTGCTGAGCTTCGGGGCCGCGGCTTTCCCCGAGAAGTTGATGCCGCCGTTCAACGCGGCCGCTCCGAACGCCACCACGATGGTGCACAACAGGATCCAGCGGACCGCCCAGAACCCCTCCATCAACTGGTCGCCGAACAGCAACGGCAGGTCTTCCGGATGCTCCAACTGCGCGCGAGTGAAGCTCAACCCGCCGGAGAGCAGATTGAGGAATCCGTCGAGCATCCATCCCCCGAGGAGGTACATCAACCCGCACACGGCCAACACCTCGATCGCACCGCCGAAATCCGGGGAACGGGGCAACTCCCCGCGCTCACGCGCCTGAGTGAGCTTCCGCGCGGTCGGCTCTTCGGTTTTCTCTTCGCTGTCCTGTTCCTCAGCCACGGCTCAGGCACCTCCCAGCAGCCGCGGACGCATGTAGGCCCCGGCCTGTTGCCACAGCCCGACCATCTGCTCGGTGATCGCCGGCATGAGCACGAACAACAACCCGAAGCCGACCAACAGGCTCACCGCAAAGCCGACGGCGAAGACGTTCAATGACGGGGTCGCTCGTGAGAGCGCACCGACCCCGAGGTTGACCGCGAGCAGCGTCAACAGCAGCGGCGCCGCCAACAACGCCGCGCCTTTGAATATGACCCCCGAGAACGCCAACAACGACCCGATATCGACGGAGATCGTCTGCCCGGGAGGCAGTGTGCGGATGCTCTCGGCGATCATCGAGATGACGATGGTGTGCCCACCGGCCGTCAGGAAGACGAGCAATGCGAGGAGGTTCAGGAACTGCGACAAGATCGGCGTCGAGCCGACCGACGGGTCGAACGACTGCGCGAAGCTGATGCCGACAGCCATCGATATCTGTTCACCCGCCGTGACCACGGCAGCGACCACGAACTGCAACGCCAGGCCCATCGACACACCGATCAACACCTCGCCCAAGAGCGATAGCAGGTCGGGTTCCCCGAACACCCGTGTCGGTTCCGAAAGCGATGACGGGAAGGTCGGTGCCATCACGAGGCACAGCATCATGGCGTACAACACGCGGATCCGTGTCGTCCCTGCCGACTGACTGAAAATGGGGGCGGCCACGAAGAAGGCCGTGATACGCGTGAGCGGCAGCAGCATCGATTCCAGCCACTCGATTGTGAGGACGCCGAGGTCGAGCATGGTCTCACATGCCCACGTCGGATATGCGCTCGAATATCCTTCGCGTGAAGTCCACGAGCAGTTGCAGCTGCCACCCGCCCACCAACAACGTGAGGAGCATGACGGCGATCAGCTTCGGCAGGAAGCTGAGGGTCATCTCGTTGATCGAGGTGGCGGCCTGGAAGATGCCGACGACGACCCCGACGATCAACACCACGACGAGGGTCGGCCCCGCGATGAGCCCGCCGACCCAAATGCCTTCGCGGACCAGTTCGATGACCCCGGTCTCGTTCACGGCAGCGGCACCGCGAAGCTGGCCGCAAGGGACCCGAGCAACAGCGCCCAACCATCGACCAGCACGAACAGCAGGAACTTGAATGGCAACGCGATCATCACCGGCGACACCATCATCATGCCCATCGACATGAGCACGCTGGCGACGACGAGGTCGATGACGAGGAACGGGATGTAGATGAGGAAGCCTATCGTGAACGCGGTCCGCAGCTCGCTGGTGATGAACGAGGGCAGAAGCACGCTCAACGGCGTCTCCATCGGCACCGTCACCGGCGGGGACTTGGCGAGACCCATGAACAGCTTCAGGTCGGATTCACGGGTCTGGGCGAGCATGAACTTCTTCATCGGATCCACGGCGCGATCCAAGGCCGTCTCGAACGGGATGCTCCCATCGACATAAGGCTTGAGGGCGACCTGCTGGACTTCCGACAAAGTCGGCCCCATGACGAAGAACGTCAAGAACAGAGCAAGACCGACGATCACCTGGTTCGGGGGGGTCTGCGGCGTGCCGAGAGCTTGCCTCAGCAGACCGAGCACGATGACGATGCGCGTGAACGCCGTCATGGACAGGATGACCGCCGGAAGCAGCGTGAGGAAGGTCATCAACCCGAGAGCCTGCAACGTCAGGCTGTAGGTTTGGCCGCCCCCAGCGGTCGGTTGGGTCCTCAGCAGCTCGATGGCGTTCACGTCTTGCGCGAGCGCATCCGGGACCGCTATGCAAGCCACGAGGCAGAGGCACCACCACGCCCAACGCGGAAATCCGTTCATGGACCGCCCTCCCCCGACCGCTCACCCGGACAGGCGGCGATCCGTGTTATCGAGCCCGGCGTCACGCCCAAAAGGATGTCTTCGCCACCGAAACGGACGACCACGAGCTTCTCCCGCGGACCCAACGACGCCTGCGAGACGATGCCGACGACGCCGCGTCCCCTATCGGACCCGCTGGAGCGGAACCGCGCAAGCAGCCAGATCGCCCCGCCCAACAAGGCACCGACGAACAGCAAGGACAACACATAGCGCACCGGATCCATCGCTCGGTCCTCCTGCTTCTCAAAGGTGCTTGACGCGGTCTTCCGGATCGACGACCTGGGTGAGACGGATCCCGTAGCGCTCGTTGACGAGCACCACTTCGCCGCGGGCAATCACCGTGTTGTTGACGCACACATCGAGGGGTTCGCCGGCCACGCGGTCGAGTTCGACGACGCTTCCCTGTCCGAGACGGAGAAGGTCACGGATCCGGAGCGATGATCGGCCCACCTCCACCGAGACGTTCACCGCGACGTTCTGGATCAGTTCGAGCTGGACCGACGTGTCCACGCCTGGCTCGCCCTTCGAGATGCTGCTGGTCGCTGGATCGTTCATGCTGCCGATGCTCCTGTTGTCCTGATCGATTGCGACGCGGGGCGCTTGCGTCGAGCAGCCGCACTGACCGCCGCCCCCTCGTCGATGTCCTCTTGTCCGCCCACGCGGCTCTCCGCGGGTGCCTTGGTATCTTCCTGCGGCGCCACGACGCGCTCGATCCTCACCGCGGCGTTGCCGTCGGCGGTCCCGTACTCCGCGTCGAACAGGTGTGTCGACTGCACCAAGACCTTGACCGCCGGCGGGCTCTTGAACCACAACGTGTCACCGGGACGTATTGCCGCCAGATCCAGAGCGGACACACGCAGCGTGACGAGCTGCGCGATCAGCTCGAGCTCCGAGTCGGCGACGGCGTCGCCGAGCTGCTCGGACCAACGGGCTGCGAGCTTCTCGTCGCGTTCGCCGGCTTGCACGCGACCGCGAAGCAGCAGGCGGATCGGCTTCAAGGCCGAGAAGGGGTACATCACCGTGAGCTGGCCGCGGACAGACGGGCCCAACTCAAGGTCGAAGCGAGTGACCGCGACCGTCTCACGATCCTCCCCGACCTGCGCGAAGGCAGGATTGATCTCCCGGCTCACGAACTCCGGGTTGATCGCATAGACCGGGGCCCATGCGTCCCGAAGGTTCTCGAAGACGGAATCCATCAACAGCTGGATGATGCGTTCTTCGGTGGGCGTGAAACCGCGCAGCGGCGACAGTTCTATCGCCCCACCGCCCCGCCCGCCGAAGAAGCTGTCGACCGCGCCATAGATGACGGACGGCTCGAGCGTCACCAAGCCGTAGCCCCGCAACGGTGCGAAACGCACGATGTTCACGTTGCACGGCGACGGCAGCGTCTTGAGGTACGCATTGAAGGTCATCACGTCGAACGGCAACACGGTGATCTTCACCGCCTGACGGAGCAGCGCGAGCAATCCCCCGCGCAACTGCCGGGAGAACCGGTCGTTGATCATCTCAAGGGCAGCGAGCTGCCCGCGTGTCGTCGTGTCGTTCGCGACGAGGCTGTACGGCTGCACGGACGGCCCGACGCTGTCGCTCGCCGACGTGTCGAGATCGCCGCTCTGCATCGCATCGACGAGTGCGGTGACCTCTTCTTGCGTCAGTACTGGACCGGAGGTTGCCATGTTGGGATCTGCTTTCGGCTCTATGGATATTTGTCTGGAAGGATCACTGGAACACGAAGTGCGTCAGCATCACCTCGTCGACGCCGCCGAAGTCCTCGTTGCGGATCAGCACGTCATTCATCGCGTCCCGCAAGGCCTCGACGAGCTTGGCGCGCCCTTCCAACGAGGTCATCTCTTCCTCGCCGAACTGTCCGGCGGTCGCGATGATGGCGGCCTCGATCGCGATCTGGTGCTTCGTGACCCGCTCCACGATCTTCTCGCCGTAGAAAGTCTTGTAGGCGACCTTGAACTGGACGAACTTGCGGGAGTTGGGCACGTTCAAGGTGAAATCCCGCTCGATCGGCTTGTACGTCGCGGTGAACTTCTCGCTTTCAGGCACTTCCGCCGATGGTTTTTCCTCGCCACCAGAGGCTTCGCCGGACTCGCCGCCTTCGGCGTCGCCCTTTCCTTCACCCTCGCCTTCCGCGCTGCCGTGCTCGCCACCCTTCGCGTCGGCAGCAGCTGCGGCCGGAGGGGCGCTGAAGAATCCGGTGAAATAGAGCGTCGCGCCGACCGATCCGCCGATCAGCGCGATCGCGCCGGCGGCGATCAACACGAAGAAGAGCAGCTTCGACTTCTTAGTCGGTGCCGCCTCGTCACCTGGCGCGGCAGCCGCGTCGGGGGCTTTCTTTTTGTCGTCTTTTTTATCTGCCATCGCTGTATACCGTCAAGTGAAGTGGGTGGATGTCAAACGAACAGGTCGACCTTACGCGCTGAGGTCTCTTTCACTGCAGCGGCCCGGAGAGCGTCGGCGGCGTGGCCGTCATCGATCTCCATGATGCGGTTGCGGCGTGCGGACGACGATGTCCACGGTTGCGCAGCGCCGTTGAAGGGTCGCGAGCCGGATTGTCCAAAAGTCCATCCCGCCAGCTGCAGACCCGCCGATTCGAGCGAATCACGCAACCGCGGCAAGCCCGACTCCAGCAGCGCACGCACCTCGCCGTTGGCGACGCCGACGTTGGCCGCCACAGCGGTCCCACGCAGCGTCAGATCGATGTCCACCGTGCCCATGTTCGCGGGCTCGAGTTGCAGGCTGACGTTCCAGTCGTCTTCACGGATCTGAGCGAGAACGCGCTGCGCCACGGCATCGGCGAATGCCTGCACGCGCTCGCCGATCGTCAGCCGCGGATCGGGCATCACCAGCGTACGCGCGGTTTCAGCGGCCGGAGGGCCGGCGGTGGACGGTCCGGCAAGGGTTGCGCCAGGCGCCGTCGCCGTGCCGAGACCGGTCTGCACAGCAGAGGGAGCGATGTCGCGACCGGTCAGCTGCAAGATCTCGATGTCGGCGGGCGTCCCCATCGGGATGGTCGCCCCCGGCATCACCGCATCGCGGTCGAGCACGGCAGCGTGGGGATCGATGGCGAGGCCGACCGCGGTGGTCAGCATCGAATCTTGTCTGGTCGACGATGAGACCGAGCTGTCGGCCTGTTTGCGGATGCTCAGCGGAGCACGACCGATCTCGGAGGCCATCGTGGGCTCGCCGGTGAATCGGGCTGCTGCAAGGTTTGCTTCCACGGCGACATCGGTCGATATCACCGCTGGCGCCACCGCGCCGGTCGGCAGGCTCGGCACCGCGATGCCGGAAGGCAACGGGGCCGTCGGTGCAAGCGAGAGCGTCAAGTCCGGGCGTGGACGTTCTGTGGCAGCAGCACCGTTCCCGACGGCCACCGGCGCTTCCGCCACCAGGGTCCGGAATCGGAGCTCGCCCAATGACGAAGGGAACGGCGACGCATCGCCTGGCGTTGGCTCGTCTCTCGCCGGCAACGTGACGCCCAGCACCTCGGAGCGACTGACCGTCGCGCGCAACATCATCAGATCTTCGTCCGCGATCGGGAGCGCCGTCGAGAGCGCGGGCGGAACCTGCACGACGGTGACTGGCGGAGGCATCGCGACCGCCAGGATCGACATCGGAACAGGTGCATCCTGTTCGGTGACCCCTCGCCGATCGGTCTCCGGCGCGATCACGGCCGTCTCGACGTCGGCGCTGGCTTTAGGGTCATCAGCGAAGTCGGTCCCCTCGGCAGCGACGGATGCAGTCTCGCTCAGCAGCAAGCGCGCGAGGTCTCGGTTGATGCCCATACCGACCGCGAATTCCTCGAGGTCGAGGTCTTTTCCAGCGGCTGTCGATGGACCCCTCCGGCCCGCAGACGGCTCCGGCAAGGCCGGCAATCCATTGCCGGTATCCGCGTGCCGTCGCGCGTCCTGCGATGACGGGGTTCGATACGAGGGAGAGACGTCCCGCATCGCCGCCGCGAAGGAAAGGCTTTCTGCCGCCGGAACAGCGGTTTCATCGGGAGATTCTGCCGGAATCACCCTCGATGGCGCCGGGATCTCGAACACTCTGGTAGATGCTTCTGGAACAGGCATGCGTACGGACTTCTATTGCCGGTCGGACTGACTAGCCGTCAGTTCTGCAACTTGGATGCCAACTCCGGTGCGGCGCCTTCTCTGGGACAACCCATCCAGCGTCTTCTGCTCCTCCACGGCCCGTTCCTGCATGGCCGCGCGCGTCGCCCGCTCCGACACCTTCTCGATCGCGTCTGCGAATCCGCGCTTGGATCGCGCCTCCTCCAGAGCCGCCTCGAGCAGGAATTCCGCCTGTGCAACCTCGCTGCGCTGCTGCTCGGACAGCCCGGTCAGCCATCCGGAAAAGTCGCGGTACATGCGCAGGCTGCCAGCGCTCTGCACGCCCGCTTCACGCTTCTCCACCAGCACACCGTAGTCCCCGAGATAGCGCTGCACGGTCTCGAGGCGATCCTGCTCCGACGAAAGCGCGCGCCGGCGCACCGCCGCCGCGCTCTCTGCCATCGAAGCCAGGCTGTCGCCGATCCGGACGATGCGCTTCAGCCGGGATGCGCGCTGGCTGCTCCGCGCGCTCATGCGATCATCTCGGCCAATTGCCTGAACCCGCCCTCGAAGTCGACGCGCTCATCGCTGTCCTGCTGCAGGAACGAGCGCAGGGCGCCCCGACGCTGCAGCGCCTCGTCAAGGTCCGGATCGGTACCGGGTCGATACGCGCCGACCGCGACCAGATCCCGGTTCTCCTCCCAGGTCGCCATCAAGCGCCGGAACTTTCGCACCAACGATCGCTGGTCGGCCGTCACCAACCGGTTGGCAAGGCGCGACACCGACAGGTTGATGTCGATGGCCGGATACTGGCCAAGCGCCGCCAGCTCGCGGGACAACAGCACGTGTCCATCGAGGATCGCCCGGGCACCGTCGACGATCGGATCGTTGGCGTCGTCACCCTCAGCGAGGATCGTGTAGATGCCGGTGATGCTGCCACCGCTGGCGACGCTTCCGGCACGCTCGACGAGTTCGTTGATCATCGAGAAGACGGATGGCGTATATCCCTTGGTGGTGGGCGGTTCGCCCACGGCAAGCCCGACTTCGCGTTGCGCATGGGCCACTCGTGTCAGGGAATCCATGAGCAACAGCACGTTCTTGCCCTGGTCGCGGAAATGCTCCGCGATCGCACAAGTGTAGTGGGTCGCCCGCAGACGCACCACAGGCGAGCAATCGCCCGGCGCCGCCACCACGACCGCACGCCGGCGTCCCTCGGGGCCCAGCGTTTCGGTCACGAAATCGAGCACCTCTCTTCCGCGCTCCCCGATCATCCCCACGACGACCACGTCGGCAGTGGTGAACCGGGTCATCATCCCGAGCAACATGCTCTTGCCGACGCCACTTCCCGCGATCAGACCGATGCGTTGCCCGCGACCGATGGTGAGCAGAGAATTGATGGCGCGCACCCCGACGTCGAGCACTTCGTCGATCGGCGCGCGTTGCAGCGGGTTCTTCCGTTCCCCACGCAACGTGACATAGACCTCGGGCTCGATCGGGTCACCACCGTCCAACGGCAGGCCGAGCCCATCGACGACACGCCCGAGCAACTTCTCGCCGACGCTGACCCGCGCGGTGTGCGTCATCACCCGGACACCTGTCCCAGGCAACAAGCCCTGCACGGCAGCGAACGGCATCAGCATCACCTCGTCGCCGTCGAATCCGACCACTTCGCAGGTGATCCCCTCGCCTTGCTCCGCGACCACTTCGCAATAGGCCCCAAGCGGTGCGCGCACGCCTCGCGCACCGAGCACCATCCCGGTGACACGGGTCAGCACGCCGCATATGCTCGGCGGCGGCACGGTGACGACCGAAAGGCGGTCACCCAAGGATTCGAGCAATGCCGCGCTCACGCAGGCGTCTCGCGCAGCAGGTCCGCTGCCGCGGCAAGGACAGCCTCTTGGGTGGCACGGATCCGGTTCTCGAACCGGTCGTCCACGACCTTGTCGGCGCTGCTGGCGATCGCCCCGGCGCGCGGCACCAACGGATCGGCGATGAGCCTCAGCGACGGAGCGACGGTACGGGACCGACCGAGGATATCGAGATCCTGCGGATTCATCCGCACCTCGAGCACCGTATCTGCCGTGGGAAGGTCCACCGCCGCCACCACAGCCTCGAGATACCTGCCCAGTCCAGCTCCATCCGATAGCGTCTGTCGGGCGAGTTCGTTGCCGATGCGGAAACTCGCCTGTGCCAGCGGCACCACGAGCCTGCGTTCGAGGTCCGCGTGCGTCTCCGCCACTGCGCGACCGACCGACTCCAGCGCCGCCATCGCTTGATCGAGCGCTGCGACGAACTCGGCTTGCGCCGCATCGCGGCCGCGCTGTTCGGCTTCCGCCAACAACCTCTCGAGCTCTTCCTGCGTCGTGGTCGCTGTGCCGTCCGTCCCGGCGTCTGGGGAGCCCTCCGCACTTTCGGGTGGCGGCGCGTCGGGTGGCGCGACAGACGGTTCTTCCGGTTGCTGTTGACGGGCGTACTCGCGCAGCAGGAACCCGGCGCGACGGACCGCGAAATGTCTCGCGGCAAAAGCCGTGACCGCCGAAGCGTCGGCCCGTCGGATGGAATCCGCCGGGACGAAGGCACGGCGCGCCGGGACCTTTTCGGCATCCATCTCAGCGGTCACTTCGCGCCTTCATCAAACATAGTCTGCACCACGACCTGAAAGCATCATCTCGCCGGCATCCGAGAGCTTGCGGGCGGTCCGCAGGATCTGCTTGCGGGCCTCTTCGACGTCCGAGAGCCTCATCGGCCCCTTGCTGTCCATCTCATCGACGAACATCTCGCGCGCGCGGCCCGACATGTTTGACAGGAACTTGTCCTTGAGGATGTCATCGGCGCCCTTGAGCGACTGCATCAGCAACTCTGCAGGGACGGCGCGCATCAGGGTCTGGATGCTACGATTGTCGCAGCCCGAGAGGTTCTCGAACGCGATCATGTTGTCCTGTATACGCTGGGCAAGATCGGGGTCCTGTGTGGTGAGCCGCCCCATCAGGCCTTGCTCCACCTCAGACTTGACGTAGTTCATGATCTTCGCCGCCGCCTTCACGCCACCTACGCTGGAGGACTTCAAGGAGGAGTTCGACGAGAACTGCTTCCTCATGATCACCTCAAGTTCCTGCATCGCGGTGGGCTGTATGGTCTCCAGGGTCGCCACCCGCGAGAGCACCTCCGGACGCAGCGTTTCCGGCAGGAACCGCAGCACATCCGCTGCCACGTCATAGTCGAGGAACGACAGGACGATCGCGATGATCTGCGGGTGTTCGTTCGCGATCATCTCGGAGATCGAACGGGCATCCATCCACTGAAGGATCTCGAGGCCCCGGTTCGCCGACGCCGGCATGATGCGGCTGAGCACGCTGCTGGCCTTGTCTTCGCCTATCGCGTTCTTCAGCACGGTCTCGAGGTAGTCGATGCCGCCGCCGATGTTCGTCTGCTTCTTGATGGTGGCGATGAAGCCGTCGAGGACCGTGCTCACCGCTTCCTGGGAAAGGTCGGCGACCGAGATCATGGCCGAGCTGAGGTGCTGGACCTCCTTCGGTGCAAGATGGCGGATCACGCTCGCCGCTTCCTCCTCGCCCAAAAGCATGAGCATCACTGCGGCACGCTGGGTGTTGGACAACGAGGCGACCTCCATCGCGACCTGCTCGGGGTCGACGGGGGTCCCTTGGGTGGCTGACATCATCGCTTCGGCCATGGTGGTGCTCCGATCAACCGAGGTCGCGGCTGATGAGGTTCTTCAGGACCAGCGACACACGCTTGGAGTCCTGCGAGACCATCATGCGCACGACGGTCACCTTGTCGTCGTAGCTGTTCGCCGTGTCCAGAAGGTCTGCCGAGATGCCCTTTTTCTTGGGCTTCAGGCGCGCTTTCAGCTCTTCGATCGTCTCGCCCTCGCGCAGCTCCACCTCTCCTTCGGCCATCCCGGCGACACCGTCCACCGACGCCGCGGCGGCGTCGGAGCCATCCGATGCTTCCGCCGCCGTACCGACCACGAGGTCGGTCCGCGCGCTGCCGGCAGGCGCCGGGGCGGGTGCAGCCACCGGCGGGACCTGGGTGAACCGCTTCACGATCGGTCGGACGACCATCAGCGCAAGCAGTGCGATGGCAAACGCGACCGCGAGATGCTTCGCCGCGTCGATGAACTGCGGCTGCAGATAGACCGGCGGTACGGCCTCGGTCGCGGGCAGCTCGAAGTTGGTGCTGATGATGTTGACGACGTCACCACGAGCCGCATCGAATCCGACCGTGCCTTGGACGAGGTTGGTCAGCCGCGCAAGCTCAGCCGCCGGCAGCGGTCGGCGCGCGGGTGCGGCAGTCGCACCGGGCGCCGCGATGGCATCGTTGATCGCGACGCCGACGGTCAGGCGACGCATGCGCGGCGCGGGATCCACGACGTAGCGGACGCTGCGATCGATCTCGAAGTTCCGGTTCTCGCTGCGCTCCTGGCCGCGGACCACCGGCTCGGCAGCAGCGGCGGGGGCTGCCGCGGGCGGCGCACCGTCGGCTGCGACCGGTGTCGGTACGGCCGGCGCCGGGGGCTCGTTGGAAAGCGTGCCCGGCACCCCCTCTGCGCTCTGCTCGGTCGACCGGCTCTCCGTCACCTGCTCGGAACGCACCCGCGTACCGGCATTGTCGGGATCGTAGTTCTCCGTGGTCTGCTCGATGATCGAGAAGTCGAGGTCGGCGTTCACCTGCGCCCGGACATTCGCGGCACCGAAGATCGGCGCGAGGATCTGGGTGATCCGGTCGACATAGTCCGCCTCCAATGTCTGGCGGAGCTCGAGCTGCTTGGCGTTGAGGTCGGAAGCGCCCTCGGCCTCGGTCAGCAGGCGGCCGAACTGGTCCACCACAGAGACGTGCGCCGGGACGAGATAGGGGACGCTGGAGGAGACGAGGTGGATGATCGCCTGCACCTGTCCGTCGCTGACGGCGCGTCCTTGGAACGGCGTCACGATGACCGACGCTTTCGGGTCTGCGCGGTCCCTGACGAAGGCGCTCTGCCGCGGCAACGCCAGGTGGACGCGCGCGTCCTTGATGGTGTTGATGCGGCGGATGCTCTGCGCGAGCTCTTCTTCGATGGCGGCGTTGTACCGCGCCTGCTCCATGAACTGGCTGGTGCCGAGGGGCATCGCCTCGTTGATCGACGAGGTTTCAGCGACCGAGTCCCTCGGCAGCCCGGCTGCCGCGAGCATCATCCGGGCTTCGTGGAACTCGCTTGCGGGGACCGTCAGGGAACCTGTGACAGTGTCGAGCTCGACACCGACGCCGTTCTTCTGCAACAGCTGTTGCGCCGCTTCCTTGTCGGCGTCCGCCATCTCCGGGTACAGCACGCGCGGCGGCGGGGTCGACATCGACACATAGGCGACGATCGCGAGCAACAGCACCAGCGCGATGGCGACGTACGGCAACGCCGTCCTGACGATCGGCGCCCGCAGGAAGCTCGTCACCGGGCCCGCAGGCGCGGCGGGTGCGGCAGCGGTGTCCATGGGACGCATGGCACCACCCGAGGAGGAGCTCACCATCACGCCCGCGTTCGCGCCTTCGCCGTCGAGGCGCGCCCTCAGGACATCTGCTTCTACCGCTGCCATGCCGTTACACCGTGATGTTCATTATTTCTTTGTACGACTCGAGGATCTTGTTCCGCACCTGGACGGTGGCCTCGAACGCCACCGAAGATCTCTGCATCGCGATCGCGACGTCCGTGAGCGAGACGTCCTCTCCCCGCACGTACGAGGTCTGCAACTGGCGTGACAGCCGCTGCTGGTCGTTCACCGAGTCGACTGCGGATCGCATCGTGTCCATGAAGGATCCAGCGCCCGTGGCGGGCGGGGTCGTCGTCGCGACGATGCCGCGCGGCATCTCCGCGCCAGCACCCACGGGCTTCACCGCTTCGCGCATCGCGCGCAGCTGCTCGAGCGCCTGCTGCATGGCGACGGATTGGATGGTCATGCTCCAGCCTCCATGATCCCGTGCTCACGCAGGCGGGCCATCTTGTAGCGCAAGGTCCGCTCGGATATCCCGAGTCGGGCGGCGGCCACGGTCTTGGTCGGTGTCGACTTCAGCGTGGCGAGGATCAACTCCGCCTCCTGCATCGCCCTGCGGTCAGCGAGCGAGAGCTCGGGCGTCGGCGCGGCATCCGCGCGGTCGACGTCGTCGTGGGCAGGGGCTGTATCGAGCGCGCCGGACCTCGGTGATTCCGCGTCCCAAGCCATCCCTGTTGCGAAGGCCGGGGACGGAGTCCCAGGATCGAGCTCCAGGTTGGCAGCCGTCAGCGCCGGACCGTCGGACACCACCAGCGCACGCTGGATGACGTTCTCGAGTTCTCGTACGTTGCCCGGCCACCCGTAGTTGTGCAGCGCAGCGATCGCACCTGGATCGAGCTGCCGCTCGCCCGCGATGTAGCTGTGCCGACGGATGAGGGCGCGCGCGAGCGGCACGATGTCGCCGGGACGGTCTCGCAAAGGCTTGATCTGCAGGGGGAAGATGTTCAGTCGGTAATAGAGGTCTTCGCGGAAGCGCCCGGCCTGGACCTCGGCTTTCAGGTCACGGTTGGTCGCTGCGAGGAGCCGGAACCGCGTCGCTTGGGCGCGAGAAGAACCGAGCGGCGTGAATTCCCGTTCCTGCAACACCCGCAAGAGCTTGGCTTGCACAGAGAGCGGCATCTCACCCACTTCGTCGAGGAACAGCGTGCCGCCATCGGCCTGTTCGAAGAACCCCTCGAAACGCTGTACGGCACCGGTGAAGGCGCCCTTCTCGTGGCCGAACAAGAGGTCCTCGACCATGCTCTCCGGCAGGCACGCGCAGTTGAACGCGACGAACGGCCCGCTGCGACGCAGCGACTGGTCGTGGATCACCCGTGCCAAGACTTCCTTGCCGGTGCCCGATGAACCGCCGATCAAGACGGTCACCTCCGTCCGGGCGACCCTCGAAGCGAGCGCGAGCAGCTGCTCCGTGAACGGATCGCCGAAGACCATCGTCGAGCCCTTGGTCTCGTGCTCACGGCTTGCCGGCGCAGCCATGGGCGGCGGGCTTCGTGCGAGGTCTCTGTCTTCTGCGATCGCGGACACTGGGATTGCACCGATGGACTGACCCGCAATCCCTAGCAAGGCGCATGCCATCCAGAAAAATCCCGTCGATTGAAAGACTTGCGGACGCGAACGACGGATTTTCAACTCACTGTCGGAATACCGATGGCTCATATTTCCGCAGACGCTCGATGAACGTCGTCCTCGGCAAGCGGAGCAGTTCGGCGGCATGGGTGATGTTCCCCGCGGTGACGCGCATCGCCTCACGGACCCAAGCGGCCTCGTAGTCGGCGAGGACTTGCTTGAGGTCGATGGCTTCCATCCTCCCCGCAACCGCTCCTGGCGCTCTCGGCGCGGGTACGCCTGCGGACCAATCGTTCGTTCCGTCGATCGGCGCGATGTCGTCGTCCGAACCCGGATCCCACATGTCGAGCACCGCGCGCTGCTCTTCGGCAGTCGGCACCGGCGCACCGCGTCGGCGCGGCAATATCGCCGGCGGGATCGCGGCGAGCGTCAGCTCTTTTCCGGGCCAGAGCACCGTCATGCGCTCGACGAAGTTGAGCAGCTCGCGGCAGTTGCCCGGCCAGTCGTATCGCATGAGCCACGCGGCCAGACAGGCCGCAGCCCGGATGGGCGGTCGACCGGCCCCGGCGCAACGCTGCGCGAAATGATCGAAGAGCAGGATGATGTCGCCCTCACGCTCCCGCAGCGGCGGCACGTAGATGGGGATCACATTGAGCCGATAGTAGAGGTCGGCGCGGAACTCGCCGTCGGCGATCGACTGCTCGAGGTCGCGATGCGTCGCGGCGATGATCCGGACATCGACATGGAACGGCCGCTCATCACCGACCCGGTCGATCATCCGTTCCTGCAGCACCCGCAGCAGCTTGACCTGCATCTCGAGACGCATATCGCCGATTTCATCGAGGAACAGCGAACCGGAATTCGCCATCTCGAAGCGGCCACGCCGATCGACCAGCGCGCCGGTGAACGCGCCTTTGGTGTGCCCGAAGAGCTCGCTCTCGAGCAGATCATGCGGGATGGCGCCGCAGTTCACGGGCACGAAGGCGTTTCGACAACGGTCGGACAACCTGTGAATTGAGCGGGCAACCAGTTCTTTACCCGTTCCCGATTCGCCGAGCACGAGCACCGTGCTGTCGCTCGCCGCGACGCGCCGCAGGATGGCGCGCAAGGAGCGCATGACCATGGACTGGCCCGCCAGCAGCTCCAACGGATCGTCATCGATGACTGCAACGGATGCGGGTCTGGCGACCATGCGCTACCTATCCCGCCGAAGATCCGCGCGACACTGCCCACTCCCCACCGACCGGAGATGCGATTCCGCTTCTCCAGATCGATCCATATCGGAATTGATTATCCGATAGTAGCAAAGGCGATACGCGGTACTAGGTACTTCCTGCGGATCGACGCGCCGCGGTCCCGACCGACCGGTCAGCGAAAGAGGGCAATCGGGGCGTTAGCCCTTACAAATCAATTATTTATCGTCGTATTGGGTGCGATGAGACCCCGCACCGCCAGAACGTCTTTTGCCTGACCCCGGAGGTTGGTCGCCCGCCCGACCCGCACCGTTCGACGCAGCCGGGGGGCTATTCAATCCGTTCCGGATTGATTCTGCCGCGTGGCTCAGGAATGCAGGACGAACATCCGACGGTTCACCTCGCCCGCCACCGCGGGGTTGATGGCCGCCCAGGCCTCGCGCACCTGGCTCAAGAGGTCCTGGCAATCCGCAAGATCGTCGGTCGAGCCCGTGGCCCCGGCGCGGACCAGCCGACGGATCAAAAACTGATAAAAATCATCAAGATGCGCAGCCACCGGCCCACCGCCTTGGCGGTCGAGCGTCTCGCGCAGCCCGGTGAGGATCGTCATGGCCCTCGAGGCGGACGCACTCGCCGCACGCTTTTCTTGCCGCAATGCATGCTGACGGGATACGCCGATCGCATCGATCGCAGCGTCGTACATCATGATGACGAGTTCACGCTTGCCCGAGGGCTCGCAGCGCGAGTGCAGGTCCGTGGTCCGATAGGCGTTCAATGCATAGGCTGTCATGGTGGTGCTCCAGACATGTGGTGTCCCGTACACCTTTCACAGTCGGGCGGACCCGCCCAAACTTGAGCGATGGGACCTGCGGACGAGGAAATGCGGCGGGGG
>Ga0208596_1000071_pt1 | contig 34398 bp, 34 predicted proteins | sample LakMenEpi12Jul11_FD_150686 | JGI IMG/M metagenome (GOLD analysis project Ga0208596, IMG submission 150686) | Freshwater microbial communities from Lake Mendota, WI - 12JUL2011 deep hole epilimnion (SPAdes) | ecosystem: Environmental > Aquatic > Freshwater > Lake > Epilimnion/Euphotic zone ...
CGAGGGTAAAGGCCTTGCACGCTTAACAAAGGAAAAATGTGATCTTGTAGTTTCAATTCCAATCAGCGCGACAACTGAGTCATTAAATGCAAGTGTTGCAACATCTATTGCGCTCTTTCATATTGATCAAGCACGCCGCGTAAAATAAGTAAAAGTAGGTTAGGTAAATATGAAATACCAGCGATTTATTGCACTCGGTGATTCATTCACCGAAGGCATGTGTGATGAAAAACGATATGGACAGTATCGAGGATGGGCAGATCGTGTTGCCGATGTCATGGCAGCTAATCAACCTGGATTTCAATATGCCAATCTTTCAATCCGAGGAAAATTGCTCAAGCAAGTTATTGATGATCAATTAGAGCCGGCTTTAGAACAGGTAATTGATAAGACGACCTTAATTTCATTTCATGCTGGGGCAAATGATGTAATCAGGCCAAAATACAACCCAAACATCGTTCTGCCTTTGTATACACAAGCTGTTCGAAAGATTGCTGCATCGGGTGCAACCGTTATGTTATTTACAGTTTTAGAAGATAGTGGAAAAGAAGGTCGGTTAGCAGAATCATGGAAGCAACGATTTAAAGAGTTTAATGAAAATGTTCGAAAGGTTGCCACAGAAGTTGGAGCAATTTTGTGCGATGGTAATCAAGAAGAATCTCTCAAAGATCCACGCTTTTTAGCATTTGATCGCCTACATTTAAATCCAATGGGACATGACCGGGTAGCCCAGGCGGTTTTAGAAACAATTGATCTTCCATTTGATCCAACATGGCGCACTCCATTAGAACCTGCAGAACCAACTTCTAAAATTGTTCAAACAGGTGTTACAACTTTGTGGTTTGTTACATTTGCACTGCCATGGATGTGGCGACGCGCACGAGGTAAATCTTCAGGTGATGGGCGAACCTGCAAGTATCCCCACGCAATTAAGTGGCCGCTTGCTCACTTGGATTAATTCGATTAAAAGAGCCTGATTTGCTGGATTTTCACATTTAGGCCAACACTGCCATAATTGCCTCTGCTTGATTTGGGGAAACTCAAAAAGCAGGCCTCTCTAGCTCAGTGGTAGAGCAGCGCACTTGTAATGCGCAGGTCGTCAGTTCAATCCTGACGGGGGGCTCGTTTTATTGTTTGTGGCTTTTAAATAATCTCTGGATTTACACGTTTAACTGGAGCGTAAGTAATTGGATAACTTAAATCCTCTAAGAACGCGACCATGATTGCATTAAACAGTTCTGGCTTTTCTTTTACTAAAGCATGAGAAGTGCCTGGCAGTACTGCAAGTTGTCCAAGCGGAATCGATTGATACACATGTGCAGTATGCGACAAAGTAACAACATCATCATCGCCTGAAACAATAAGTACTGGGCATTGAATACTTGCTAGCTGCTCATCTGAAATATTGGGCTCTTTTTTCCAAATCTCAAACATCCTTGTAGTTTTTTCCAACAACGTGTGTGGCGCATCAGGGGATATCAATGTGTATTCAGCAAGATCATCCTCGCTCACCATTGGTTGTCCCATATCAAAATCAACACCCGAATAATGTGAGTTTCCACCGATTGATACAACTGACTTCACAAGATCAGGTCTAGCAATTGCAACCATCAGGGCAATGATCGCACCATCGCTATATCCCACTAAATGCGCAGGAGTTTTTACAACATCTTCTAAGTATGCGATTGCTTCTTTTGTTTGAAAATCAAAGTGCAAACTACCAGGTTGGTCTGCCGTAAAGCCATGTGCTGTTCGATCATATGCATAAACGTGGAAATCATCTTCTAGCGCAGGAACAACCAAATAGTCCCAACTAGATGTTTTACTTAAACCGCCGTGTAATAGAACCACAGCTTCACCATCGTTTTCCCACTCATAGCCATAAATCTCATGGCCACGAAGATTGATGTATTGGGGCATTTACACAGAATCCATGATGTGGCGATTGCCTCGATCAAAAGTTACATAGTTCCAGGTCCAGTCTGCAATTGTTCCAATTTTATTACGACCACCCAATAGATAAAACAGGTGAAGGAAAAGCCATGCAAACCAAGCAGGGATGCCCACCAAACGGAATTTCTTGACTTCTACAATCGCTTTATGTCGACCAATCGTTGCCATTGATCCCTTATCAACATATTTAAATGGCTTTAACTCTTGTTGTGTGGACAGGCGCTTAATCTGTTTTGCAACCCATCTACCTTGCTGCATTGCAACAGGTGCAACCATTGGTAAGAAGCGACCATCTTTTCCTGTAAATCCAGCAACGTCACCGATTGCAAAGATATGTGGATACTTTTTGACCTGCAAAGTCTTTTCCACATCAATTCTTGTATTGACTATCGGCAGATTCAAAATAGATGCAGCTGGCTCACCGCGCACGCCTGCTGCCCAGATGGTTATTTCGGATTCGATAGTTTTTCCATCTTGAGTTGCAATTGAATCAGCCTTGATCTCCTTGACGGCGGTGTTTGTATAAACCTTGACATCTAGTTTTTCTAGATCTGCTTTTGCATGCTCAGAGAGCTTGTTTGAAAACATTGGCAAAACGCGAGGACCAGCTTCGATCAGATTAATTTGAATTCTCTCTGCTGCGCGAGCTTGGTCATTTTTTAGCGGACCGCGAACTAATTCAGCAAATGCTCCGGCCATCTCTACGCCAGTTGGACCGCCACCAATTACTGAGATTGAAAATACTGAGTCATCTTGATTGCTACATAGCTCTTCAAATGAGCGCATCACCTTTGCTCTAATTGTTGTGGCTTCATGGACACTTTTCATTCCAAGTGCATGTTCTATAACTCCAGGAATTCCAAAATCTGTGTTTGCAGAACCCAAGGCAACAACGAGGTAATCAAAATCTAAAACCTGCTTGTTATCTAATGTAAGTGTCTTCTTGTCGTGATCGATTGAGACCGGTGATCCCATCTGAAACTGAACATCGGTTTTGCGCAACGCACCACGGATTGGGTGTGCCACGTGATCTGCAGCTAATCCAGCCGTTGAAACCTGGTAGAGCAATGGTAGAAACGTTTGAAAGTTATGTCGGTCAACAACTGTGACGCTTGCAAAAGCTGCCAATTTTTTGGCAGCTGTCAGCCCACCAAATCCTGCCCCGAGTATTACTACTCGTGGCTTCTGACGTGTGTTTTGCATGGGTTAAGTCTAGGCTTACTAACATGAACATGCACAATCAACGGAGAAAATTCCTTGTAACGGGGGCTTCTGGATATGTGGGTGGGCGATTAGTCAGAGCCCTAGTTGAAGAAAACTGTGATGTTCGAATTTTAGTTCGCGATGCAAACAAAGTTATTGATCAACCGTGGGCTCCTTGGGTGGATATACGCACGGGAAGCGCCGAAAGCTACGAAGATGTTTTTGATGCATTGATTGGAGTTCACACCGCTTATTACTTGCTCCACTCAATTAATCTTGGGCCAAACTTTAATCAAATCGAGGCCGATATGGCTCGTAATTTTGCAAAAGCAGCAGCCGATGCAGGGGTGCAGCAGATTATTTATCTAGGTGGAATTGCAAATGATAAAAACATAAGTAAGCACTTGTCATCACGAGCAAAAGCTGGAGAACAGTTGGCCTCAACTTCGGTTGCAGTCATTGAACTTCGAGCAGGAATCATTATTGGTTCGGGCTCTGCCAGCTTTGAAATGCTGCGACATTTAACGCATCGCTTGCCGCTTATGACCACGCCAAAATGGGTAAGCAATAAAACACACCCCATCGCGATCCGAGATGTTTTGTACTACTTAAAAGCCGCAGGTCAGTTAGAAAAACCAGTAACACAAGTATTTGATATAGGTGGGCCTGAAGTTTTGACCTATGCCGACATGATGCAAAAGTTTGCAAAACTATCGGGTTTGCGAAAACGATGGATCATTAAAGTTCCTGTGTTAACACCAAAACTATCTAGTTTGTGGATTGGGTTGGTAACACCGGTGCCAACTGCACTTGCTAGGCCGCTCGTTGGATCACTGATAAGTGAAGTTGTGGCAGATCCTGCGAAGAGCATTGATGGATTGATTCCAAAACCAGATAATGGTTTATTAGATGTTGAAACTGCAATTAATTTAGCGCTATCTCGAACAACAACTCACGGCGTAGAGACGCGATGGTCAGATGCAACTATGCCGACAGCGCCTTGGCAAAAAGCACAAGGTGACCCTTCGTGGGCAGGTGAAATGGTTTTCAAAGATCGTAGAGAAGCAACAACAGAAATATCTGCCGACTTAGTATGGAAACAAATTGAATCTATTGGCGGAGATAATGGATGGTTCGGCGCCGATCTACTTTGGTATGCCCGTGGATTATTGGATCGTGCATTTGGTGGAGTCGGTCTACGTCGTGGACGTCGTGATCCTGATTTTCTACGTGTTGGTGAGTCTCTTGATTTCTGGAGAGTTGAAGAGTTAGAGCGCGGCAAACATCTGAAACTTTATGCGGAAATGATTTTGCCGGGTAAGGCATGGTTGGACTTTCACATTGAAGAAGTTGACGGTAAAACCCATGTTACTCAAGAAGCGATTTTTTCTCCGCGCGGATTAGGCGGACAGTTGTATTGGGCAGCAGTTTCGCCTTTTCACTCATTTATCTTTCCAACAATGCTTAAAAACATAATCAAAAAAGCTAAAGCAGATTAAACGCCTCACAGATGTAACCCAGATTTACATCTATTGGTTATCTCTAAATCCCACACTTTTAAGGGTGCCTGTTCTAAGATTTAAGCCATGTCAGCCCAAGAAGATTCATCGATCAACAATCTAACTTCTGCTGGCTTTTCATCTAGTGAGCACTTTGGATTAAGTGAGCTCGAAGTACGGATTTTAGATTTTGAAGGTAATTGGTGGCGTTATGCCGGTGCAAAAGAGGCCGCGATCAAAGAGCTTTTTGATTTAACGGCGCCTCGCTATTACCAACTTCTTAACGATTTAATCGATCGGGATGATGCCCTAGCCGCATCTCCAATGCTCGTAAAGCGCCTTCGCCGTCTGCGCGAGGCTCGCATGGCCACACGTATCGCCCGCTAGCCAATCTCGTTTTGCGCCTCGGAAATAAAGGCTCTAGATTTGGCGTTAGCACTCTCGGGGTGCGAGTGATAAAGCCCCCCGCCAAATGAATTACGAGCACAAGGAGCACAACTCATGGCAAAGCAGATTGCCTTTAATGAAGAAGCACGTCGCGGCTTAGAGCGCGGTATGAATATTTTGGCTGATGCAGTCAAAGTAACCCTTGGACCACGTGGACGAAATGTTGTCCTAGAAAAAAAGTGGGGCGCACCAACAATTACAAATGACGGTGTTTCAATTGCAAAAGAGATTGAACTAGATGATCCATGGGAAAAAATCGGTGCAGAGCTTGTAAAGGAAGTTGCTAAGAAGACTGATGACGTTGCCGGTGATGGAACAACGACTGCAACAGTATTGGCTCAAGCATTAGTTCGCGAAGGACTTCGAAATGTTGCTGCTGGTTCTAATCCAATGGCACTTAAGCGTGGAATTGAAAAGGCTGTGACCGAGATTGTTGCAGAACTTCTTTCTATGGCTAAGAGCGTGGATTCAAAAGAGCAGATTGCGGCAACAGCATCAATCTCTGCAGCAGATGCAACTATTGGTGAAATGATCGCTGAAGCGATGGACAAGGTTGGAAAAGAAGGCGTAATTACTGTTGAAGAGTCAAATACTTTCGGCCTCGAACTAGAGCTGACAGAGGGAATGCGCTTTGATAAGGGTTACATCTCTCCATACTTTGTAACAGACCAAGATCGCATGGAAGCAGTTTTAGAAGATACATATGTTTTGATCTGCAACTCAAAGATCGCAAACATTAAAGACCTTGTGCCAATTCTAGAAAAGGTTATGTCATCTGGTAAGCCACTTGTCATCATCGCCGAAGACATTGAAGGCGAAGCCCTTGCAACGTTGGTAGTTAACAAGATTCGCGGAACATTCCGTTCAGCAGCAGTTAAGGCTCCAGGTTTTGGTGATCGTCGCAAGTCAATGCTTCAAGACATTGCAATCCTTACAGGTGCAACTGTTATTACTGAAGAAGTTGGACTTCGTTTAGATACTGCAGAGATGGATCTATTGGGTCGTGCACGCAAGGTTGTTATCAGCAAGGAAGAGACAACAATTGTTGAAGGTGCCGGAGATGAAGCTCAAATTAAGGGCCGTGTTCAGCAAATTCGCACAGAGATTGAAAACTCTGACTCTGATTATGACCGTGAGAAATTGCAGGAGCGCCTTGCAAAGCTTGCAGGTGGCGTTGCCGTCATCAAGGCAGGTGCTGCAACTGAGGTTGAACTCAAAGAGCGCAAGCACCGCATTGAAGATGCAGTTCGAAATGCAAAAGCAGCTGTTGAAGAAGGAATCGTTGCCGGTGGTGGAGTTGCTCTACTACAGGCAGGTGCTGCAGTGTTCAAGAAACTCTCTGGATTAACAGGTGATGAAGCAACTGGTGCAAAGATTGTTGAATATGCAATCGAAGCGCCAATTAAGCAGATTGCAATTAACGCAGGATTAGAAGGCGGAGTTGTAGTTGAGAAAGTTCGCCACCTTCCTGTTGGTCACGGCTTAAATGCTGCAACAGGTGAATACGTTGACATGATTAAATCTGGAATTATTGATCCAGCTAAAGTGACTCGTTCTGCATTGCAAAATGCGGCATCGATTGCTGCGTTGTTTATTACAACAGAGGCAGTAATCGCTGATAAGCCAGAGAAGAGCGCGCCTGCCCCACAAGGCGGCGGAGATATGGACTTCTAAAGCAATAAAAAGTAATTAAACAGAGCACCGTCCTCGTGTTAACTGGCTCAGAAATTAGCCAATTAACGCGAGGGCGGTGTTCTGCTTTATCCTTATCCCATGGCAAAGAAACCAACAGTAAAAAAGCTGTTTCAGCGAACATCAAAAAGCACAGTTGAAGCTTTTGATGCAAGCGCGCTTGCCCTTGCTGCAATTATCGAGCAGGCCGAGAAATCAGAACACGTTGGTCCATACATCTCTGTTGAATTCGATGATGAGAACCGAGTAGCTACATATCTTTACGAAGCCAATCTTGCTGGATATAAAGGTTGGCGTTGGTGTGTAACAGTTGCAAAGGTTGACGAAGAATCAGAGCCAACAATTTGTGATGTTGTAGTTCTACCGGGCCCAGATGCATTACGCCCGCCAGAGTGGATTGCCTATATTGACCGAATTCTTCCTGGCGATGTTGGGGTGGGAGATATTGTTCCTAGCTCTTTAACTGATACTCGTTTGGTTCCAGGACAACAAAGTCTTCCGCAAGATGAAGATCTAGATACTGCTTTAGCAGTTGAACTTGGTTTTGGTCGCGCGCGCGTCATGTCTATCGAAGGACGCGATCAAGCAGCAAAGCGTTGGTATAACGGAGAACGCGGACCTAATGCACCTGTTGCACAGTCGGCGCCGAAACCATGTCATAGCTGCGGCTTCTTTATTCCAATCGCAGGATCACTTCGATCAACTTTTGGCGTGTGTGCCAACGCAATCTCACCAGAAGACGCCCGCGTTGTGAGCGTAGATCACGGCTGCGGTGCGCATTCGGAAGCGACCTTCACGGAGCCAGTGTTAAACTAAGCACCTGTTATCGCAACCGCGATACCGATTCAAACGAATGAATAATTGAAACGATATTCACGAGTTACGAATGAGTTCAACAGGAAAAAGAAAGCAAGCGTTGGGTAGAACTAGCGCACAATGGAATTAGTTAAGAATTAGCTAACTAGCTAGGAAAGAGAGCTCACAATGCCTACAGGACATGTCAAATGGTTCTCACTTGAAAAAGGCTTTGGCTTTATTGCAAATGATGAAGGCGAAGATGTTTATCTAGCTGCAACATCACTTCCAGAAGGCGTTGCAACCGTTAAGCCTGGAACAAAACTTGAGTTTTCAATTGCAGATAGCCGCAAGGGTCCACAGGCAATGTCAGTGCACATAATTGATGCACCACCTTCACTTGTTGAAAACTCACGCGCTAACAGCGATGACCTTGCTGCGATGATTGAAGATACGATCAAAATGTTGGATCGAGTTGGAAATGGCTTGCGCAGTGGTCGTCATCCAAATGCGCAGGAAGCAGATCGACTTGGTCGTGTTCTACGCGGAATCGCATCTCAACTTGGCGCATAAGCGCACACAACTCATTAGTTTGTTACAAGTTAGCCAGTCAAGTTTTAGGTTAAATACCAGATCGTCGGCTGCGACGAATTGTGTAACGAATACCAATCAATCCAAGTGCTGTGCCTGAAATACAGGTCCAAATAATTTTTGAGTCAGCACCTGCTGCAAGTGCGATCACACCAGCAGCGACCCAGCATGAAGTTCCAATAGCCACTAGAGTTACAACACTGCGTAGACGAGAACCCATGGAAGTAGAGTAATGCGTTTTAAGGTTAAAGAAGACGGCAATTTGCGTTCTTTTCGCCACCGTAATTACAGAATTCTCTATCCGGCAAACGCGGTTTCAAATATTGGAACCTGGGCACAGCGCATTGCCCAAGACTGGCTAGTTCTAGAGCTAACCAATAACAGTGGAACATATCTTGGATTAGTTACCGCAATTCAATTTTTACCAATACTTCTCTTTTCACTTCACGGTGGTAAATTCGCAGACCGTTTTAATAAGAGAAAAGCGCTCATTCTTACAAATGTATTAGGTGGTTCATCCTCACTTGTCCTGGGCATCTTGGTTGTTACTGGATATGTAGATCTTTGGCACGTTTTTCTACTAGCCGGAGTCCTTGGACTTTCAAATGCAATTGATGGTCCTGTTCGCCAATCTTTTACAACTGAAATTGTTGGCCCCGATGATCTACCCAATGCTGTCTCTTTAAATTCAGCTAATTTCAATGCTGGGCGCTTGATTGGGCCTGCAGTATCAGGCGGATTAATCGCAGCATTTGGAACGGGTCCATCATTTCTAGTTAATGGGCTCTCTTATTGCTTTGTTATTGCAGCGTTATTCCAACTCAATGAAAAAACATTTTTTCGCCAAGATCAGAAGAAATCAGATGGCAATATTCGTGAGGGAATTAAATATGTACGCTCACGGCCAGATATCTATGTTGTACTACTGATCGTTTTCTTTATCTCAACCTTTGGGCTTAACTTTCAGATTTTTAACGCCCTTATGGCAACAAAAGAGTTTGGGTTAGGGCCTGCAAGTTTTGGTCTGATGGGAACTTTTGTCGCCATTGGATCATTTACTGGGGCAGTGGGTTCTGCTCGATTAGAAAGATTTAGAAGCACAAAGTTTGTAATTAAAGGTGGAATCATCTTTTCAATATCTGTAATTGTTCTTTCTGTGTTACCAACATTTACTACCTACATGATCTGGTTGCCTATTTGCGGAGTAAGTGCGCTTACAACATTAGTGTCAGCAAATTCAATCGTTCAGACAAGCTCAGACCCAGCTATTCGTGGTCGAGTAATGGGGTTCTATTTACTTATTTTCATGGGCGGCACACCTTTTGGATCACCATTCATAGGATTAATGTCAGAGCTAATTGGCATTCGCCCAACGATTGCGATCTGTGGAGTTGTTTCACTTTCCACATCTTTAGTGGTGTGGTTTGTCTTTAAAAACAGAGTCATACCACCAGCAGATATTTCTGTTGCTGCAGTTTTAAAGCGCGTTGATGGCAATCAAAACTAGTAAGCCAAATAGCGCTACGACTGTAACAATTCTTCTAGTTTTATAGTTCATACAGTTTCCTTCACGTGAGAGGGAACTAATTTGATGATTAGGAATGCAGTTATCATTAAGACAAAAACCATGATGTAAGCCCTTGAGATTCCGAAGCTATCTCCTAGTAATCCCAATAAAAATGGAGCCCCAGCAATTGCAACACCGGCAGCAAGAGATGCTCTTCCAACAGCTAGGTCTGGTCGCCCTTGACTCAAACCAATCAATCGAATCGAAGAGAGTGCGAACTGCATTGACACCCCAAGACCAACTGTAAACAAGTAGATTAATGAGAGCACCATGCTGTGCGAAAGCCAGAAGCCTAAGAATCCAAAAAATTGAATCGCAATTATCGTTAGCAGTTGATTATCTAATGACAGATGCTTTAGAACTAACCCACCATACCAACGTCCAATACCCATTCCAGTTCCCATTGCAACTATTGCAACAGTAGAAACTGCAGCGGAAGAACCGACTCGATCTTTTAGAAGTGCAGCTGCCCAAAACGATGTTGCAAATTCTGCTGATATGCAGGCAACGAAACCTACCCACGAAATCCAAAATGCTCGGGAAAGTTTTCCACTTTGAGGTCCATCTTCATGAGGTACATGTTCTTCAATGCTTTTATCTCGCCCAACGATATAAACAATCAGAGCAACGGGTAGAGCTAGGAGTAAACCTAATCTCCAAAGATTTGGATAAACAATTGCAATTGTTCCAATCAGGGCTGTACCAATTACAAAGCCAACGGATGCAATCCCATTTGCTTGAGGGATGGCCACTTCTGCAGACTTTCCATAGTGATGTGACATTTTTGTCAGCATTGTGTTGATAACCAATGAGGTTCCAAAGCCGGTTAAAAGCGTTGCAGGCAAGGTTAGATAAACAGGTGGCGAGAGAACAAAGATTAAAAGACCTACACAAAAAATAATGAGACCAATCCAGCTTGCTTTTTCTCGACCAAATTTGTGAGCAATGTGCGGGTTAGTCCATCCGGCAAAGATTGATGCAACTCCCATTGCCGTGCCATGTAGTCCGGCAATTGTCAGTGATGTTCCTTGATCTGCACGCAAAAGTGATTGCGCAGGGCCAAATCCGCCCAAATAGAAATTAACTACAGCAGTTTGAACTGCAACGATCCAGAAAAATCTATCCCGGTGAAAACTCTTTGGCATTACAGAGCAGCTACAACGTGATCAATGCACTTTGTCAGTGCTTCAACATCACTTGGATCTACTGCCGGGAACATACCAATTCGAAGTTGGTTCTTACCTAACTTGCGATATGGCTCTGTGTCTACAATTCCATTTTCACGAAGCGCCGCTGAAATCTTTGTTGCATCGATTGCATCATCAAAGTTAATTGTTCCAACAACCTTTGAACGCATTGCAGGATCAGTAACAAATGGTGTTGTGTAACTAGTCTTCTCAGCCCATGAATAGAGAGTGTTCGAAGATTTCTCACTGCGACCTGCAGCAAAAGTTAGGCCTCCATTTGAATTCATCCACTCAATTTGTTCTGCCAGTAACATCAGCGTTACTAAAGCAGGAGTGTTATAGGTCTGATCAAGACGTGAATTTTCGATTGCAATTTCAAGGTCAAAAAACGCTGGAATCCAGCGGCCACTTGCCTTAATTTTTGCAGCACGTGCAATAGCTGCTGGTGACATGATTGCAATCCATAATCCACCATCTGAAGCAAATGATTTCTGAGGAGCAAAGTAATAGGTATCAAATTCTTTTGCATCAACCATAAGTCCACCTGCTGCAGATGTTGCATCTACTAAAACCAGTGCTCCATCAGTACCTACTGGGCGAAGAATTGGCATTGCAACGCCTGTACTAGTTTCGTTATGTGTGAGTGCATAAACATCAATTCCTGCTTCAGCAACTGCTACAGGGTGGGATCCTGGTTCGGTTTTAATAATTGTTGGTTCACCAAGAAAAGGAGCTTCCTTAGATGATGCTGCAAACTTTGATGAAAACTCACCGAATACAAGGTGTTGTGAACGAGATTCAATTAATCCAGAGGTAGCAATATCCCAAAACGCAGTCGAACCACCATTTCCTAGAATTACTTCATAACCTTCTGGAAGATTAAATAGTGAAGTTAACCCTTCACGCACACGCTTAACAACATTTTTCACAGGCTTTTGGCGATGTGATGTTCCAAGAATTGTGTTACCACTTGCTGAAAGTGCAGCTAAGGCTTCTGGTCGAATCTTGGATGGGCCACAACCAAAGCGCCCGTCTTTTGGCTTGATATCTGAAGGAATAATGATGCTCATAAGCCAAGACTACGGGTAGTAGCGCGTTAGTTCCCAATCGGAGTTGGTAGTGGTTCGTTCATAGCGCAAGCGATCGTGCAATCTGGAGTATCGGCCTTGCCAAAATTCAATGTTGAGTGGAACAACACGATAACCACCCCAATATTCGGGGCGAGGAACAACTGAACCTTCTGGCCACTTAGCAGCTGCACCTTCATATCGTTGCTCTAGTTCGGCCCGTGATGACAGGGGTGATGATTGATGACTAGCCCATGCGCCAATTTGTGAACCCCAAGGTCTTGCCGCAAAGTAATCATCTGATTCTGATTCCGAAACTTTTTCTACAATTCCACTGAGTGAAACTTGGCGTTCCATTGCATACCAAGGAAAAAGAAGCGAGACATTTTCATTTACATTCATGGCATGTGCTTTACGAGATTCATAGTTTGAGAAAAAAGTAAATCCACCATCTGAAATATCTTTGAGTAAAACAGTTCTTGTACTTATCTGGTTATCAGGATGAACAGTCGAAAGAACCATTGCATTTGCCTCAACAATTATCGTGTTTTCATGGGCTTGTTTTAACCAGATCGAAAATGCTTCGAAAGGGTCTGCAGGTAAGGTTTCCATGCCCACGTCGCTATAGGAACGGCGCATTGCTCGAATTTGATCCCGAGTGAAACCTTCATTTTCCATGGTCTAATCGAACCTCATTTTCAACTTCTTCGCATTATGGATCTCTGTGATTTAATCATCCCATGCCCAAGGCGAAGTGTTCAATCATGTGGTTTCGCAGAGATCTTCGCGTCAATGATCATCCTGCCTTGCTTGCAGCAATTGAATCTACCGAAAGAGTAATCCCACTATTTATTTTGGATAAACAGCAAATCGCTGAAGCAGGAGACAAACTCTTGGCTTATATGGGCAAATCTCTGCGCTCATTAGATGAATCACTTGCAAATCGCCTCCACATTATTGAGGGCGATCAGGTTGAAATTTTAAAAGAGTTAATAGAAAAGCATCAAGTTCAGGAAGTTCATATCTCAACTGAGTATGAAAGATATGGCGCACAACGAGATGCAAAAGTAGAAGCTGCTGGAATTAAACTTGTTCGAACAGGTTCTCCTTATGCTGTTGCACCCGGCAGGGTTTTAAAGCCAAGTGATGGCACTGCATACAAGGTGTATACGCCCTTCTATAAAGGTTGGCGGGCTCATGGTTGGCGCGCACCAGCAGTAACGCCAAAGAAATTTGAACTAGTAGAGCCAACTGCAAAGTACCGAGCATTCCCGGATTTTCCGGAAGAAGCAGGCACCCATGTAATTGAGGCTGGAGAAAAGGCTGCATTAAAACGCTTTGCATCATTTGAAAAAAATGGCTTGGATTCTTATGACGAGGCTCGCAATTTAGCTGGAATCGATGGAACCTCAAAGATGAGCACTTATTTGAAGTTTGGTGAAATTCATCCACGCACACTTCTTCAGAATCTTGGAGAGAGTAAGGCTCATGATACTTTCCGTAAAGAGATTGCTTGGCGTGAGTTTTATGCAGATGTTTTATTTAACAATCCAATGACTGATATCGAGTATTACGCGCCAAAATTTGCGCAGATGCGTTATGACAAGCCAGGAAAACAGTTCAAGTCTTGGTGTGAAGGAAAAACTGGCTATCCATTTGTTGATGCTGCAATGCGCCAGTTAGTGATCGAAGGCTGGATGCATAATCGCACTCGAATGGTTGTGGCATCATTTTTAGTTAAGGATTTGCATCTTGAGTGGCAGTTAGGGGAGCGTTTTTTTGCCCAGCATCTAGTCGATTATGACGTTGCATCCAATGCTCATGGTTGGCAATGGACCGCTGGGTGTGGAACCGATGCATCCCCGTACTACCGTATTTTTAATCCCATCGAACAAGGTAAACGCTTTGATGCAAATGGTGATTACATTCGAAAGTATGTTCCAGAACTTGCACATCTTGATTCTGATCAAATTCATGAACCATGGCTCTACTTAGATGGATATAGCAAGGGATACTGTGATCGCACAGTTGATCATGCGATAGAAAGATTAGAGTCTCTTGCTAGATTGCAAGAAATTAAAGCGGACAAACCCCTAGACCCTCGCGCTTAGCTTTATACATTGCAGTATCGGCGCGAAGTAAAAGATCTGCATCTCCCGTATTTTTTGCCACACCAATACTGACACCCAATAAAATTTCTTTGCTGTCAATATGGATTGGATATGAAAGAGTTGCACGTAGTGCAAGAGCAATCTCTATTGCACTTTCATGCAAACCTTCAATGAGAACTCCAAATTCATCTCCTCCAAGACGCGCGAGAAATGCACCATGGGGTAAAGCACGATCAAATCTGAGTGCAACTTGTTTGAGAACTTTGTCTCCAATCTCATGACCGTACGTGTCATTTATTGGTTTGAAGCCATCTAAATCAAGTAGTAGCAAAGAACCTTCTTTATCTACAAACTCTTCTATCTCAGAGATTAAGCGTCTTCTATTTGGCAAACCGGTCAACTCATCTGTTCTAGCTAACAACCGCTCGGTTCCTATATTGCGGGATTGGTTGATCGCAGTTGCTAAACGTGAAAAGGCTAGAACAAGTGTCGCCACTGCCGGAAAGGCTATGTAGCGTGGAAGATAGTTTGGCTGGAGCGCGTTGAGTGCAAGAACCGTGGCACTGAAAAAAACTGCTGCCGTAATAAATATCGGACTCCTAGATTCCATAGCGTTGGTTTGCGGCTCAATTTTCTTGGAATCTGTTAGCCAAAAACTTTCTGAGATCAGAAGAATTCCTAGCAACCAACCATCATCGATCCATGTTCCTACGGAATAAAGGGAATCGTTATCTAATGAGAGGTAGAAGAAATCTGTTGCAACAAAAACAACAATGCCAATAACTAACAAAAATGAAGGTAATGAGAATCTACGAATGAAAAGAAGCGAAAGTACTATCGCAACAAGTATCAGATCAGCCAACGGATAGGCGAATGCATAAAATGACTGCCACACGCTTTGACCTAAATCCGGCAATACTTGCGGAAGAATAAAGGCCATTCCAAAGGTTGTGATACCAAAGCCAATTATCACGCTATCTAACACTTCACTGCTTTTATATGAAGTTTGGCCACGGATCATTCGAACTGAACCAATAGCAATAAAGGGATAGAAAACTAGATACATAAGCTCGCCAAATGAAGTGAGTAGATTTGTAGCAAAGTTGTAATGTGCAAAGCTGGCAATGATTGAGCCAGTAAGCCATGCGAATATTCCAAGGCTGATAGCGATTTTGGAAACGAGAAAATCAACTTTTGGTGAGAGTGTAATTGAGATGATTACAAAGATTCCTACAAGGTTGTAAAGGAGTACCTCTGTCCAAATCGATTGGTGTGTAACTCTTAAGATTAGATGAAGAACAAGAAGCGCTGGTCCGAATAAACGAACAATGCGCATGTCTTTATAGTAAGAACATTGAATTCAATTCAGAATAGGGGAAGCCTTAGGCACGTGCAGTTTTACTTGCGTTGTTTCTTTCGCAGGTTCATTCCAACTTTACGCACTATTGATCGAGGTAAAGTTGTCATTACAAAGATTAAAACTTTGTACTGCCACCCAGGAATCGAGACCGCCTTACCTTTTTGAGTTTCATTCCATGATGTGGCAACAATTACATCAGGATCTAGCCACATAAAATTTGGTAGACCTTTCATTGACATACGGCCACGTTGATGAAATTGAGTTCTTGTAAATCCAGGAGCTAACGCACTCACTTTTACATTTGTTCCTGCAAGTTCGGTGTGCATAGCTTCGGATAGAACAGTTAGATAAGACTTAGCGGCGCTATAGGTCCCACCTGCTATCCATGCAGCAACTGATGTCACGTTAATTACGACGCCCTTGTTTCGAGCTTTCATTAACGGTAGAGACACATGCATAAGGCGCATTGGAGTGCGAGTGAGCACATCAAACATTTGTTGTTCAGCATCTAGATCAGAGACAGTAAATGCTTTATTGATTCCAAAACCCGCATTATTGATGAGGACTTCAATTTCATTGTTGGCAATGTATTTTTCAACAAGGCCACAGCCCGAATCAGTTGCAAGATCTGCTTGAATCACATGTGTTTTAACGCCATAGGTGGCTTCGAGAGATTGTGCTCGCTCATTGAGTTTTTCTAGATCACGTGCAACTAGAACAATGTTGTAGTGGTTTGAGGCTAATAAACGAGTAAAGCTCTCACCGATTCCAACAGTTGCACCTGTAACTAGCGCCCAACTACTCATATCTATCTCCCTTTTCCTCAAGCACTCATGAACCAATGCCCACTAAAGCTGTTTAGATTCCTAGCTGTAAAGCTTCAGAGACAATGTTAGGCAACTATGCCAGTTGTGTCTTCGTCTCGAACTTTCCACTCTGTCCCATATGAAGGAAGTAGATCTAAGAATGGTTTAGCGTCAAACCATTCTGGTCCAACTACACCTTCTGGTTTCCAAATACCTTTGTGAATAAGTTCCATTGCAATAACTGGATTGATTGCTGTCTGCCAAACAACTGCTTGATCTCCGTATTCAGACATTGACCATTCGTTATCTACAACGTTGTACATGTAGCAGGCATAAGGCTTTCCTTCTTTGTTAAGACCTTTAATTAATGCTCCTGCACATGTTTTACCTTTCATGCGAGATCCCAAAGTTGCTGGGTCAGGCAATGATGCTGCAAGTAGATCGCGCGGAGACACATTAATACCTTGAACATCAACATTTTCTTTACTGTCTAGTCCAAGCATATGAATTGTTTTCAGAGTCGAAATGAATTCGGCGCCAAGACCGTACTTGAAGTTAACTTTCTTGGCATCAACTTTTTGCGGAATCAAAACAACTTCTTCGTGTTCAACGTTTACGCATTCAACAGGTCCGATTCCTTCTGGAAAATCAAAGACCTCAATCTCACTAAATGGCTCAGTTGTGTACCAACCTCGTCCGTCTTCCCAAACTAATGGGGGATTTAGGCACTCTTCGATTGTTGTCCAAATCGAAAAAGAAGGGGCAAAGTCATAGCCTTCAACGGTTAAGTTGGATCCATCAAAGATCGTTAGAGAATCTATCCGGCTAAACAAATGATCTTCTGCATAGCGAGCAAAAACATCACTCATTCCTGGCTCAATTCCCATACCAACGAGAGCATAAATCTGGCGCTCTCCCCAGTTCCAATCTCGGGCAAACTGCTCATCGCCAAGCTTTACGCCAGTCTCAGAATTTGGATAATGCGGATGAGGTCGAGACAGTGACATAGCCATGTCGATGTAGTTTGTGTTTTCAATTTCACAGGCCAAGAAAATCGGCATGACAAATCGTGGATCAACAGCGTTGATCACAACATCTGGCTTCACTTTGCGAATTAATGAGCGAAGATCTTCAAGCTCTGCAGCGTTTACTTCGGCTGCAGAAAATCGTGAATCCTTGACTCGTGTGACTGCTTCTTCCGCGCGTGACAGAGTTCGATCAGCAACAACCATCTGTGAAATAAATGATTTGCGTGATGCGATATTGACGATTGCTCTGCCAACTCCGCCCGCGCCTATAACTAGCGCCTTCATTGTTGGCCTCTCATGAGGAAATAACATCCTTTTCGTTAGAAAACAAATTGTACCGTTTACAGGTATTTATTGGCAAGGTGCATGTAATTCATGCGAAAAATAGTAAACAATAACTAACTCATGACAAGATTGGCACTTGAAAAACATTTAGTCCCCGTAGCTCAGTGGATAGAGCAACCGCCTCCTAAGCGGTAGGTCGCAGGTTCAACTCCCGCCGGGGACACAATTGACTGTAATTAACTATTTATTATGTTTTAAACTCAAGAAGATCTCAAACAATTTTAATAAAAAAAGTTAAGAAAAAACTACAGTTCGCTTTCCAACGATAAATATCTTGTCATCAGCAAAGTACTTAACCGCTTTAGATAAAACGCGACGTTCAATATCACGGCCTATTGCAATCAACTCATCTGGTGTTGCTATATGAGTTACATGGGCAACATCTTGTTCAATAATCGGACCCTCATCAAGATCGTTAGTTACAAAGTGGGCAGAGGCACCAATGATTTTTACGCCGCGATCATGTGCCTGGTGATATGGCTTAGCACCTTTAAATCCGGGGAGAAATGAATGGTGGATGTTAATGATTCTGCCAGGTAGTTTTTCACAGAACTGCTTGGACAGTATTTGCATGTAGCGAGCTAAGACAACAAAATCGATATTTAACTCATCAATTAGTTTTGACACTTCATTTTCCTGATCTTGCTTAGAGTCAGCCTTAACAGGTAGATACTTAAACTTAATACCGTGGGATTCAACTAAAGATTTCAGATCTTCTCGATTTGAAATTACAAGTGGGATTTCAATTCTAAGCTCGCCTAGTTCTACCAAATACAAAAGGTCGCGCAAACAGTGGCTCTCTTTTGTGACCATTACAACTACGCGAGGCTTCTGATCGGTAGGTCGGATGCGTAAATTTGGGTTGAACTTACTGAGTCCATCCTTGAGAGCTTTTGTCGCACCGTCTAAATTTTGTGAAGTCTCAAAACGCGTGCGCATAACAAATGAATTAGTGGTTGGGTCAGTGAACTGTTGATTTTCAATGATGTTGCCACCGCATGCAAGTACAGCCGAGGTCATTGCATGCACAATGCCTGGCTGGTCTTCGCATTGAAGGGAAGCGATTAAATCCATGCTCTAAGGGTACGCGAGGTTAGTGGTGAAGAGTAAATCGCTGCATCCACTTTGGCGCCCACCAGTTGCGTTCGCCCATTAATCTCATCAAAGCCGGTACGAGTAAGCCTCGAACAATGGTGGCATCCAAGATAATCGCAAATGCCACACCAAAGCCCATCGTTTTAATTGATGTGACTCCACTAGTAATAAATGCGGCAAAGACAAATGCCAGAATGGCGGCTGCTGCAGTAATGATGCGCCCAGAACGTTGAAGACCAAGTGCGACTGAATCAACGTTTGATTTACCTGCCAGATGTTCTTCGCGAATTCGAGAAAGAAGGAAGAGTTCATAGTCCATTGAAAGACCAAAGACCACAACTGCAATCAAAATGACAATCGAAGTATCTAAAGTTCCTGTCTCAGTAAATGAACCCACTAACCATTGCAAATGACCGTCAACAAAAACCCATGTTAATACGCCCATGGTCGCAGCAAGTGAAAGCACATTTAGTATCACCGCTTTAATTGGCAAGATTATTGAACCAGTGAAAACAAAGATCAAAATCAGAACACTGAGAGCGATCCATCCAAAAGCCCAAGGAAGGGTCTGCGATATTGCATCCTGTGAATCTGTGTAGTCAGCAGCAACGCCTCCAACTAAGGTTTGATCTACTGAGGATAGATCTCTAATCGAATGAATTAACTCTTGAGCCTCTGGCGTGCGAGGCAACATTGAATGATAAGCAATGATGCGAACATCGCTGCCATAAATCTCAGGTGGCACAACAGCTACAACACCTGGTTCAACTTGGAGCCTAGAAACATAAGAAGCAATCTCTTCTGATTTTGTTGCTCCACCTTTAATAATGATTTCAATTGGTTCACCTGTGCGCCCAGCAAATCTTTCAGCTTGAAGCGCTGTTGCAATCGCTGCTTTATTTGTTTCTGGCAACATACGTGAATCGCCCTGTGAGAACTTAATGTTTGCAATCGGAGCTGTCAGTATTCCCATAAAAATAAGTGATAGAACTACTACTGCAACAGGTCTTTTCATAACAAGGCGTGCGGTCTGCGCCCATCGACCATCATCTTTTGGTGTGATTGAAGATTTACGAATCAAACCTTTATCAATCTTTTTGCCGATGACTGCCAAAATCGCAGGTAGTCCGATAATCGCACCGATAACAGCAATAGTTACTACAGATACCCCTGCATAACCAAATGATTTTAAAAACGGCAGAGGAAAGAACGTGAGAGATAAAAGTGTAACTAAAACTGTTAATCCAGAATAAAAGACAGTTTTTCCTGCAGTTGCAACAGTTGTTATAACTGAGTCCTCAACGGATTTACCACGCCTTAACTCTTCACGGAATCTATTTACCATGAGTAATGCATAGTCGATACCGAGACCAAGACCCATACCCGTAGTTAGATTTAAGGCATAGATACTTACATCAGTGAATAATGTAAAGAGATAGAGAATAAAGAATGCTCCAAGAATTGCCGCAACACCCACAATTAATGGCATTGCTGATGCAACAAGTGCACCAAAGACAAATGCAAGGAGAATAAAAGTAAGTGGAATCGAAATAGCTTCTGCAATTTTTAAATCATCGGATATCTTTTTTGTAATTGCGTGGCTAACAACGCCAACACCTCCGGCATAGAGGGTTAAACCTTCATATGAGCCATCATAGTTTTCTTGAAAAAACTTGCCGAGCTTTTGACTCTCTGGGCTAAATGCATCTCCTTCGCCATAAATTAAAATATATGCAGCCTTGCCATCGCTAGATTTCAAAGAATCCAGGCCACCTGAGCTCCAATACGAAAGAGTTCTTTCAACACCAGGTTCTTGAGCAATTTTTGCTTCAAGGGTTGCTGCTTTTTGCACAACAGCAGGATCTGTAACGTCGACTACTTCTGCATCCACAACAACAACAATCGCAGGATCTTCAATCTTTAAATCATTTTTAAGGTACTCATAAACCTCGTAAGACTCACTTGCTGGGTTGGAGTAACCACCTGAATCAAGTCGACTAAACACTAAGGATCCGATTACCCCTGAAACAAGCACGCTGATGATAAACAAGGCGACCGCAGATTTACGGTGTCGAACGATTACGCGGCCTAGGCTTTCAAACACAGAGTTCTCATTTCATAGTAAGTGGGTAGACTCTCGGTTATGAGTGATCTCTTTCCGCAAGTTACTTCTGATGAGATTGATCCAGAAGCTGCGGCAGAACAAGCAAAACGAGATGCCGAAATTATTTCAGATAAACCACCACACCACCAAGATTAATCAGAGCTAGGGGTAGGTGATATTGGCGACGCCTTTGGAGGGTCAGGCGAAACAGATTTTTTTGCCGAATCGGTTTTATAAAAACCAGAACCCTTAAAGACCACACCGACTGCCGAATAAATCTTACGAATCTCGCCTTGGCACTCAGGACACTTTGTCAGAGATTCATCTGAGAAGCTTTGGACCACTTCAAACTCATGGCTACAAGCGATGCATGCATATTGATATGTAGGCATCTTGGCTCCTCCTATCCCAGCACTAGACGTTCGTTTACTTCCCGTTCAATAGCCGCATTTTTTGCGGGGCATGCATTAATTGTAAAGAAATGAGACGATTGGAGCGAATTGAGGCGCTTTCAAGTGCCGCATCCATTGAAGTTGAGAGGAAGTAGAGATGACAAAAGTTAGCGTTCGATTTTCTGCACTAGCAATACTCCTTTCCTTTAGCTTTCTCTCTTTTAGCGCAAACTCTGCAGGTGCCAATACCTTGGTTAGCACATCTCCCATTAGTGGTTCAACTGTTTCAGTTTCTCCAACTAATGTCACTATTACAGGACAACTTCCGTTATTAGCTGATGCGATAGATGCAAATGTAATAACTGTCAAAGATCCAAATGGTGATCGGGTAGATAATGGAACAATTTCAATTTCAGATTTAAGTGCATCAGTTGGGTTGAAAACACTGGTTGTCACTGGAATGTATAAAGTGACTTATTCATTACTCTCAGATGGCGATGTACCTTTAGAAGGCGATTTTTCATTTAAGTATTTAGCACCAAGTAATATTGCACCTGTCGAACCAAGCCCAGAACCTACTCAGGATCAATCACCAGCTAGTAGCAGTTGGGCCACCAATGTATTTGTGATTTTGCTTCTTATTGGCGCATTAATAGTAACTATTGGTCTTTCGCTATATGCACGTAAACTTTTTTCTGAAAGATGAGTTCACTAACCCTTAGTTTCAAGTTTTTACAACTTGCCGGATCTTTTGCATCTGTCGGCTCATTACTTGCCATGGCCTTTCTACTACTTGATGTCGGTGGGAAATTTTCTACATCCAGTGAAAAGTTAAGATCGCTCCTCAAGATTTCAGCTTTGGTGTGGTTTATTGGATCTATTGGAACGATTGTTCTTACTCTTGCAACAATTCTGGCAAGTTCGATTCAAGATGCATTAGATCTAACAGTTCTACGTTCTTTTGTCACACAAATAACTCTTGGTAAGTATCTTGCTATTCAGGCACTGGTCGCTCTTGTTGTCATAATCGCCGCCTTTAAAGTCCGCTCTGTTGTCACCACCACAGTTTTAATGTTTATTGCATTGGCAGGCATTACAGCACCTGTTTTCCAAAGCCATGCTGCATCAAGCGGGTCGCACATGTTGGTCATTGGGTCACTAGTCATTCATGTTATTGCTCTTAGCTTGTGGGTAGGCGGAATCTTTGCAATTGCTTTTCTTTCTTCCACCGACCGAGTTATTGCTGTTCCAAGGTTTAGTCAGCTGGCGCTTTGGTCTGCCATAGCTGTTGTTCTAAGCGGAGTTATAAATGCTTGGGCACGGCTTAATTTTATTGATGCATGGGATTCAGCATATGCACGTGTAGTGGTTGCTAAATCGATCGCAACAATCATATTAATTGGGTTTGGATATCTACACCGCAAGAATTTGGAAAAGAAAAGCGAAATCAATTGGATTAGTTTTGGAAGACTTCTAGCAGTTGAAGCATTAATCATGGGCATAACTGTGGTCATGGGAACCTGGTTAAGTTCAAATGCTTCTCCTGATCGTCCTGGCAAACAAGAGTTCAACGCCGCACTTTCAATCGTTGGAATAAACACACCAGGGGAACCAACATTGTCACGAGTTTTGTTTGGCTATGAACCAAACTCCTTAATCATTGGTGTACTCGTTTTGCTTGTTGCCCTATATATAAAGGGTGTAGTTGTTCTTACAAAACGAGGTGATAAGTGGCCTGTAGGTAGAACTGTTGCTTTTGCATTAGGAATCTCTGCAGTTGATTTTGCAACTAGTGGTGGATTAGGCCTTTATGCCAATTTTTCTTTTTCATATCACATGATCTCGCACATGGTTATAGGAATGATTGCACCAATTGGATTGGTACTAGGTGCACCGATTACTTTAGCCTTACGAACTTTACCTCAGGCACGCAATCCTCAAGAGCGCGGTATACGAGGATCTTTGATCGTGGTTTTACATTCTAGAATTGGAATCATTTTTACAAATCCAATCGTTGCACTCATTATTTTTGATGGTTCATTGTTTGCTCTTTATTTCACAGATTTGTTTGCAATTATGATGTCTAGTCATGTTGGGCATTTATTCATGACCCTTCATTTTCTAGCAGCGGGATATCTTTTCTTCTCTGTAATTATCGGTGTGGACCCAAATCCACGAAAGATTCCTCATTTACTGCGCATAGTGGTCTTGTTTGCAGCCATGAGTATTCATGCATTTTTCTCGGTTGCCTTAATGTCAACTACTACATTGATTGATAAGGGCTACTACGCATCACTTCAAACCCCTTGGGTTTCAGATTTATTGGCAGACCAAAAACTAGGAGGATCTATTGGTTGGGCAATGGGTGAGGTGCCGATACTTCTGGCCTTAATTGCAACCTTTATTCAATGGATGCGTGATGACTCCCGTGAGAGTAAAAGGCTTGATCGAAACATTGCACGTAGCGCAGCCATGGGGCAGCCAGATGAGTTAGCCGACTATAATTTGTATCTGCAACAGCTTGCTCAACGCGACAAGAATGGTTCCTAATGGACAATGTATTTGATCTTCCTTCCGAATATAAAGAGTTGCGTGCAAGCGTGCGAGCTTTGGCTGAAAAAGAAATTGCACCACATGCGCAGGCAGTTGATGAGGAACACCGTTTTCCAGTTGAAGCAAAAAATGCACTGATTAAGAATGGTTTATTTGCTGCTCATGTTCCTACAGAGTACGGCGGTGATGGCGCCGATGCACTTGCTACAGTTTTGATCATTGAAGAAGTTGCGCGAGTTTGTGGCTCTTCCTCTTTGATTCCTGCAGTCAATAAATTGGGATCAGTACCACTATTACTTGGCGGCAATGAGGAGCAAAAAAAGCGTTGGCTTCCTCAATTAGTTAAAGGTTCAGGATTTTCTTATTGCCTTTCAGAATCTGAAGCAGGATCGGATGCGGCTGCTCTTCGCACAAAGGTTGAGCGTTCTGGTGATGGTTGGGTTTTAAACGGAAGTAAAAAATGGATCACAAATGCTGGTGAATCAGATTTCTATTCCGTGGTCGCACAAGGTGACCCATCACTTGGTACAAAAGGAATCACAGCATTTATTGTAGAAAAATCAGATCCTGGTGTTTCATTTGGCGCTCCAGAGAAGAAAATGGGAATGCGCGGATCACCAACTCGCGAAGTTTATTTTGACAATGTTCAGCTAAGTGATGATCGACGAATCAGTGAAGTTGGAAAAGGTTTTGCCTTAGCAATGGACACTCTTGACCACACTCGAATTACAATTGCTGCGCAGGCAATTGGTTTAGCGCAAGGTGCATTTGATGTTGCAACAAAGTATGCACATGAGCGCCAACAGTTTGGTAAGCCAATTTTTGATTTTCAAGCGATTCAATTTATGTTGGCAGATATGGCGATGAACATAGAATCAGCACGACTTCTGACTTATTCGGCAGCAGTAAAAAGTGAGAATAATGAGAAAGATCTTCGCTTCTTCTCTGCTGCTAGCAAATGTCTAGCAAGTGATGTTGCTATGAAGGTTACCCAAGATGCAATCCAAGTTCTAGGTGGCTATGGATATGTCAGTGATTATCCGGTTGAGCGAATGATGCGCGATACAAAGTTAACTCAGATTTATGAGGGAACTAATCAAATCCAACGCGTTGTAATGGCTCGCAATCTACCTAACGTTTAAAACGAATAAGAACTGATGGTGTTGCTGCAGCATCCAATGGCACATCATGTGGTTCATGTGGAAGCTCTTCACTTGAGAGTTCACCTGGATAGACCAAACCAACCTTCCAAGCATTCAAGGCCGGCAAAGATCGATCGTAATAACCTCCACCTTGCCCAAGGCGAAAGCCTGATTGATCAACTCTTAATGCGGGTACCACGATCGCTGTGATTACTGACAGATCCGTTATTGCATCACCAGTAGGTTCAAACATTTTTTTCTTAGCACGAAGAGAACTCTGTTCCCCATTCCAATCAACCCATTCAAGAAGATCACCATTAATTCTCGGTAAATAAACTTTCTTCCCACTTCGTAAAAATGCTTGGTTGATCTCTTCGGTGCTGGGCTCGGTTTCATAGGAAATATAGGAAGCAATCCCTGCAGCTGCTTGAATCTCGGGTGCTTTCAAAATCACATTAAAATTTGATGGAATGAATTTTTGCGAACGATCACGGCGAGCCCGCTCTCTTATCTGCTGTTTGTCAACGCCCATTTGAATCTCCCATGAAATCCCAAAGATAAAACTTAATAGAAGTAGGGTTTGATTATGCCAGAACACACGCGGGTGGATGAGTTTCTCACTTCACTCCTATCAATCTGTAAGCCACTCGAGCCTTTTGAGATGTCCTTGCTTGATGCTCATGGAGCCACATTGGCTGAAGATATTTATGCAGGCGAACGATTGGTTTTGCGATCAGGTACACGAATCCGCTCTACACAGATTGGCTTAGCTGCTTCAATCGGTCGCGATCATTTACCAACTAGACCACACCCTCGAGTAGTTGTGCTGTCGGCAGGACCAGATCTTGTTGAACCAGGCCAACAACTTAAAAATTCCAGTGATGAATATGAGACTAATTCCTGGTTGTTAACAACAGCCGTTCGTGAAGTGGGCGCTGTTGCCTATCGCGTGCATTCAATTCCAGAAACAGAAGAAGAGTTACAGAAAGTTATTGAAGATCAACTAGTTCGTGCGGATTTGATTATCATTTCTGGAGAACGACACGATGATTCATTTGATCTGATTACGCGAACTCTTTCATCTTTGGGAACAATTACAACCGTTGATATGGCGATAGAAGCCAGTGGGCGACATAGCTATGGAGTTATCGGTCCCGATAAAACTCCGGTTGTAACACTTCCAGGTGATCCAATTGCTGCATACATTTCATTTGAGCTCTTTGTCCGACCAATGATTAGAACAATGTTGGGCGCATCAACTATCCATCGTCCTTCTGTCAAAGCAGCATTAGAAAAGCCAATTGAATCGACAAAAGGTTTGCGCTCTTACATCCGTGCAGTATTGGCAGAAGACGGAAAGTCAGTTACACCGTTGGAATCTCAAGATGAGCAGTCAACACTTTCTGATGCAAATGCATTCATTGCAATCTCGGAGGTAGATACCTCATTCAAAACTGGTGATCGTGTAAACGTCGTCGTTCTTGAGCGACGATATATTTAGGGTATATCTAGGCAATTATGAGCAGAGCATGGCCAATAGAATTAAAAAATGATGAGTTAACTTTAAGACCATTGCGATTTAGAGATATGAAGAATTGGAATCGTGTTAGAGCAGAAAATAGAGATTGGTTGTCTCCTTGGGAGGCAACAATTCCTAACATTAGCCAAGAAAAAGTTGCAGAACTTCCAACTTTTATTGGAATGGTGAGATCACTTCAAAACGAGGCCCGCAACGGTCGATCTTTTTCCTTTGCAATTTGGAAAGGGTCCAATTTAATTGGGCAGATTTCTTTGGGTGGCGTGATTTACGGAGCCATGCGGGGTGGTCACATTGGATATTGGATCGATCGCAATTTTGCCAATCGCGGATACACAACGATGGCCGTTCAAATGCTCACCGAATATGCGTTTAAAGAGTTAAATCTGCACCGTATCGAAATTAATTTACGTCCTGAGAATGCAGCTTCCAGAAAAGTAGCTGAAAAGGCGGGCTACATTCTTGAGGGGCAGAGGCCTCGATACTTACATATCGACGGAGATTGGCGAGATCACATAGTTTTTGTGAAGGAAAATCCTGGGCTTTAGTAGTGCTTAAATCCCCGAAAAATCTGGGGGCTTCTTTAAGATTTACCATTATGGCTTCGGGTCTAATCTATCTGGCAATCATCGGGATGTGGGTTGCTTATTTTGCGCCCCGCTGGATCCATGACCGTAATGAATTTTCGGGAAAATCAGTTGAACAATTCAAAATTGCCCTTCGAGTTGTCGCAGCACAATCACCAGGCGGTGCCAATTCATCAGGAGCAATTCATATTGATTTAGATAGGGAAGCAAAAGTTCGACAATTACTTTTGCGAAGAAGAATAATTTTTCTAATCATTGCATTTTCAATTGTCACAACAATTGTTGGAGGCTTTATGAACACCATGCCATTTCTCTATGCACTCGTGCCACTTTCTGCAATGTTGGTTTACATTGCAAATGTGCGGCGACATGTAATCGCTGATCAATTGCATAAGCGCCGTGTTACTCAGTTGCATCGTCGCAGTTCCGGTGTATCAGCAACAAACTTAGCTGAAGTTGTGCAACCAAAAGCAAACACTGAACATTGGATTCCTCTGTCAGAGCGCGAATTAAAAGGTGTAGTAATTGTGCCGCGCGGTTCTGCAACATATCAAAATGTATGGCAACCATCTGAAGTACCTGTACCTACTTATGTGAATGCACCAAAAGCTATTGCCTCAAAACGAGTCATTGATCTAACAACCCCTGGACAGTGGTCAGAAGAGCAAGAACTACTTGAAAGACAGGCTTTGGCGGCTGCATCACCATCTCGAGATGAAATTTTTGATCAACAATTAGCAGAAGAAGCTGTCGAAAGGCTAAATCAATCTCGCGCTGCTAACGAATAACAACTTAGATCCAGGAATCAAACCACATTCGATCTTGCCACTGTTCATAGGTAATTAACTGACCTGTAAAGAGAGGCAAGAAGTATAAAAAGCATATAAAGATGGCAATGAAACCAGCCATAACAATGCCTTGGGATACAAGGGGATTCATATTGCTTTCAAGCAGTAATTTTGCACAGTAGACGATCGCCAGAATCAAAAAGGGTTGAATGATAATTGCATAAAAAGTAAACATAGTTCGATCAGGTATTGCAAACCACGGCAGATAACCAGCCACTAATCCAATAACTACAATATTTGCTGCATGATCCGTAGTTCGATTTCTCAGTGATTTAATCCAACGGTAAACAACAAACAAGATTGCTACTGTTCCAATCCACCACAAAAATGGTGTGCCTAAAGCCAAAACTTCCTGTGCGCATTCATCATTTCCACAACCTTTTGGTGAATCATAGAAAAATGACGTAGGTCTAGACATCACTAGCCAACCTAAAGGATGAGATTGATAAGGATGTTTTTCAGTCAAGCCAACATGAAAACTAAGCATCTCAGCATGGTAATTAATCAGCGCAATAATCGGATTGCCTGAACTTTGACGGTCCCACCCTCGATCAGAGAGAAACCAACCTAACCAAGTCATTATGTAAACAGTTAAAGGAAGCAGGCCATATCGAGTGAGAACTCCTGTAATTTTGCGAGGAGTCTGTCGAATATCGTGTGTTACCAAAATTCGGTAAAGAGTTATGAAGACTACGACTGCTATGAAATAAATTGCGCTCCATTTACAACCAATTGCTAATCCAAAGGCTAATCCTGCCCACCAATGCCTGTTTCGACTCCATAAGTAAAGACCTAAGAGAGTAAAGAAAGTTAAAAACAAATCAAGAAGAGCAGTTCGTGAATGGACTAACAAAAGACCATCCAAGGCCATTAATCCAGCAGCAAGGGCCGTTAAAACTGGTGAATAGAAAAGTACATGAACTAAACGTGCAATCAAAAGAATTAGTAAGGTTCCAAAGACTGCTGTAGCAAAACGCCAACCAAATTCATTATCACCAAAGATTGCAATCCCTGTAGCAATAAGCCATTTGCCTACAGGTGGGTGAACAATGAACTCTGGATCTGCACCCGTTACTTCTACTCCGAAGTTAAGGAGATCTTGGGCTCCATCAACGTAGTAAAGCTCATCGAAGATAAAACCTTTAGGTGAACCCAAGTTAAATAACCTCAGCACAAATGATGCAATTGCGATGATAACTGGGGCTATAGCGGCGGTCACCGGTCAAGGGTATGCGCCATTACTCAAAAATACTGAGAGTATTACGCCATGACGCTCATTTTAGCTGCAACTCCATTGGGTAATCCTGGGGATGCAAGCAGCCGACTAAAGAGTGCAATCGAGAATGCAACGATTATTGCTGCAGAAGATTCCAGACGCTTTCATCGTTTATGCCAAGATATTGAGGTCACATTTACTGGAAAAGTTTTATCTTTCTTTGAAGGCAATGAAGAGGAACGAACAAAAGAACTGCTCTCTGAATTAAAAAATGGCGCAACAGTTTTAGTCGTTTCTGATGCAGGCATGCCGACAATTAGTGATCCTGGATTTAGATTAATGCGAGAGGCAATTGCCGAGAACTTCGAAGTTTTAGTTATACCGGGTCCTAGTGCGGTCACTATGGCAGTAGCACTTTCAGGATTACCAACAGATCGTTTTTCTTTTGAAGGCTTTCCACCACGAACTGCCGGAGCAAGGGCCTCTGCTTTTGAAAAACTTCGATTTGAAGAAAGAACTATGGTTTTCTTTGAAGCACCCCATAGATTAAAGGAATCCCTGATTGATGCAGTTGAAGTTTTTGGTTCAGAACGAAAAGCTGCAATTTGCCGTGAGATGACTAAGCGCTATGAAGAAACTATTCGAGGCACACTTACAGAGTTATTGAGTTGGGCAAATGTAAATGAAGTATTGGGAGAAATTACTTTAGTGATTGCGGGTGCAGAAGTTGATTCGGCTCTTCGAACCGCAGATGAGATGGTCAAGCGGGTAAAGGAATTTGAAGCCGCTGGCATGGATCGAAAAGGCGCAATTGCAACAGTGGCCGATGAATTTGGGATATCCAAACGTCTTGTTTATGCCGCGGTCGTTGATGCGAATAAGATGAGCCAATGACCAAGTCCTTCTATCTGACGACGCCTATTTACTACGTCAATGATGCACCCCACATTGGTCATGCATATACAACTGTTGCCGGTGATGTATTAACTCGTTGGCATCGTCAAAAGGGTGAATCTGTTTGGTTTTTAACTGGAACGGATGAGCATGGACAAAAAGTTATGCGTACTGCAGAGGCAAACAATGTTGCACCTCAACAGTGGGTCGACAAACTTGTAGCTGATGCATGGAAACCAAACTGGGAACATCTAAACATTGCAAATGATGACTTTATTCGCACAACTGAAAAACGGCATACAGAACGTGTGCAGAAATTTCTTCAATCACTCAAGGACTCTGGCCACATTTATGCAGGCAAGTATGAAGGTCCATATTGTGTGGGATGTGAAGAGTTCAAGCTGCCTGGAGATTTGATTGAAATTGATGGTGCAAAGTGCTGTCCTATCCACAGTAAACCAATTGAATTGGTCAACGAAAACAATTGGTTTTTTAAGTTGTCAGAGTTTACAAAACCATTGCTCGAGCACTACCGCAGCAATCCCGAAGCCTGCCAGCCAGAAAGTGCTCGCAATGAAGTAATTTCATTTCTTGAAGGGGGAGTATCTGACCTTTCAATCTCTCGCTCCACATTTGATTGGGGAATCCCAGTTCCTTGGGATACAGATCAAGTTGTTTACGTTTGGTTTGATGCACTGCTTAACTATGCAACAGCGGTAGGACTAACCGATGAGGCATCATCTGATGGTGGCAAAAAATTTGCACAGACATGGCCTGCCGATGTTCATTTAGTTGGAAAAGATATCTTGAGATTTCACGCCGTGATTTGGCCTGCAATGTTGATGGCAGCTGGCCTTGATGTTCCTAAAAAAGTATTTGCACATGGTTGGTTGCTTGTAGGAGGAGAAAAAATGAGCAAAAGCAAGCTCACAGGTATTGCTCCTAAAGATATTACCGATCACTTTGGTGTTGATGCTTTTCGTTATTACTTTTTGCGAGCAATTCCATTTGGCACAGATGGTTCATTTTCTTGGGAAGATATGAGCGCCCGATACACATCAGAGCTTGCAAATGATTTTGGTAATTTAGCCTCACGAAGTGCTGCCATGATTGAAAAATACTGTGGCGGCGTACTTCCTGCTGTTTCCAAAGATGCCGGATTAGAAGATGCTCTCAAGCAAACAGTTTTAACAGCAGATGCAGCAATGTGCGCCCTAGATTTTCAAGGTGGAATAGTTGCAATTATGGATTTTTGTAAAAAAGTAAATGGATATGTCACTGAAAAAGAGCCATGGATACTTGCGAAAGATCCAAGTAATAAAGAAGTTTTAGAAGAAGTTCTATATAACACCGCAGAATCCCTACGAGCACTGGCAGTTCTTTTAAATCCACTCATGCCTGACACATGCGAGATTTTGTGGCAAAGTCTTGGTGCTCAACCAGCACTTGGAGATTTAAACGCACAAACAATTTCATCTGTTGCCAAATGGGGGCAGTTACCAAAAGGCGCAGTAGTGACAAAGACTCCAGTTTTGTTTCCACGACTAGAAGTTACTGCTTAATCAAAAATGGCAGATCGCCACAATCGCGACATTGATCGTCCGCGTGCTCCACTGCCGGAACCATTACCAGTTCCCACTGTTGATGCACATGCACACTTGGAAATTGTTACTGATGCAGCATTTGATTCCAAGGAAGTCGCAGATGTCATTGCAGAGGCCAAATCAGTAAATGTTGATCGCATAGTTCAAGTTGGTTACTCAGCAGAGCAATCACGCTGGTGTGTAAATGCCGCGGAAAAATGGAATACCTCTGTATTGGCAGCTGTTGCACTTCACCCTAATGAAGCGCCAGTTGTAGAGGATTTAGATGCAGATCTAAAAATAATTGAACAACTAGCTCAGCATCCTCGTGTCCGCGCAATTGGAGAGACTGGATTAGATTATTTCCGCACACCAACAGAGCTAAGAGCCCGTCAACAAGAATCATTTAAGTGGCACATAGATTTAGCAAAGCGCATGAATAAAGCTTTAGTAATTCATGATCGAGATTCACACGATGATGTTCTTTCAGTTTTATCAGAAGTTGGCGCGCCAGAAAAGACTATCTTTCATTGCTTTTCAGGTGATGTAGAAATGGCAAAAATCTGCATCGAACGTGGATACGTTCTTTCCTTTGCAGGAACATTGACATTTAAAAATGCACCCGAGTTAAGGGAAGCAGTAAAGCTTGTTCCTTTAGATCAGTTATTGGTTGAAACTGATTCACCATTTTTGGCACCAACTCCACATCGCGGGGCAGGAAATACACCGGCACAGATTGCAAATATTGTTCGAGCAATGGCAGCAGAGCGCGATCAAGATTTAGCAGAGTTAGCCAGTGCATTAAGTGATAATGCCGAACGAATCTTTGGATCCTTCGCTCCATGACATTGCTTGGAGCGGCGCAGATCCGCGAACTAGCTACTCAATTAGATCTAAAGCCTTCTAAGTCCCTTGGACAAAACTTTGTTATTGATTCAAATGTCTGCAGCAAAATCGTTAGAACCGCTGGTGTTACACCAGATGATATTGCCTTAGAAATTGGCCCAGGTCTTGGTTCGCTGACTCTGGCGATTCTTGATATTGCTAAAGAAGTAATCGCAGTAGAAATAGATTCAAGACTTGCCCAACAACTACCAATAACAGTTGCGCAGTACTTTGATCATCCAGAAAATCTGACAGTTATTAATCAGGATGCCCTAAAAATTACCGAACTGCCTGGGCAGCCAACTGTCTTAGTTGCAAATTTGCCGTATAACGTTTCAGTACCTGTGCTCCTACATTTGCTAGAAAAATTCCCAACGATCAGATCTGGCGTTGTGATGGTTCAAGCTGAGGTTGCTGATCGACTTGCTGCAAAACCTGGTGGAAAAGAGTATGGAATTCCCAGCGTTAAAGCAGCATGGTGGGCAGATGTGAAAAATGTTGGAACAGTTTCTCGATCTATTTTCTGGCCCGCACCAAATGTAGATTCAAAGCTAGTCGGATTCACCAGGCGCTCAACACCCGGTGATGATGAGATGCGAGTTAAAGTTTTTACAATAATTGATAACGCATTTGCTCAACGGCGAAAGATGTTGAGATCGGCGCTTTCAGGGCTATACGGATCATCGGCAGCAGCAGAGCAGATATTGATTAAGGCTGGCATTGATCCCACACTTCGCGGAGAGGCCTTAGAGATTGAAGGTTTTTGTAAGATCGCAGCCGTTGCACCTGACATTTTCTAGTCACAGTTATAGGGTCGCATCATGCCAGTCAAAAGTGTGACCGTTCGCGTTCCCGCAAAGGTCAACCTACAACTTTCAGTAGGACCCAAAGAGGAAGACGGCTATCACAACCTAGTCTCAGTTTTTCAAGCAATCTCTATATTTGATGACATAACAATTAAATTAGGAGAGCCTGGTTCTGGCCTGACAATTAGCGTAACTGGTGATCAAACCCATGGCGTTCCGGCAGATGCTAATAATCTTGCTGCAAAAGCTGTGTCATTAATCTCAAAAGAATATGACCTAACAGTTGATGCACACATTGAAATTAAGAAATCAATTCCTGTTGCTGGCGGAATGGCAGGTGGCAGCGCAGATGCTGCAGGAACAATCATCGGAATAGATTATTTGTATTCACTTGATATGACGCGCGAAGAAATGACTGAGATTGCAGCAAAAATTGGAAGCGATGTTCCATTTATGTTAAGTGGTGGAACGGCAATTGGCACTGGCCACGGCGATCAGTTAACTGCCGCCCTTTCTCGAGGAACATATCACTGGGTATTAGCAGTTTCGACTGTAGGTCTATCAACGCCAGCAGTTTATGCAGAGTGCGATCGATTGCGCGGTGAACTTGAAATTGTTGAACCACAAACAAATGAAGCTTTAATGCAATCACTACTTGCCGCTGATGCACCCGGTGTTGGTGCTGCATTAGTAAATGATTTACAACTTGCTGCATGCTCGCTGCGTCCTGCGATTCGTTTGGTATTAGATGTTGGTCAGGAATATGGGGCGTTAGGTGCAATAGTTTCTGGTTCTGGACCAACGGTTGCCTTTTTAGTGGCAGATCAAGATTCTGGGTTAGATCTTGCAGTGGCCTTAACCTCAAGCGGAGTAGTTGGAAGCGTTGTGCAGGCTTATGGGCCAGTTGCTGGGGCAAAGGTAATTTCAACAAATTAATTGCACCTGTTGGTTTGGTACAAATCCAGTTATGAGGGAGAATACGGGTTCCGCCATTGTGTAGTGGCTAGCACATGGGCCTTTGAAGCCCAGGGTCCAGGATCGATACCTGGTGGCGGAGCGATAAGCGAAGCAAAAGCAGATGGCGGAGCTGCTACCAATCCCGTCG
>Ga0208596_1000074_pt1 | contig 33756 bp, 30 predicted proteins | sample LakMenEpi12Jul11_FD_150686 | JGI IMG/M metagenome (GOLD analysis project Ga0208596, IMG submission 150686) | Freshwater microbial communities from Lake Mendota, WI - 12JUL2011 deep hole epilimnion (SPAdes) | ecosystem: Environmental > Aquatic > Freshwater > Lake > Epilimnion/Euphotic zone ...
GCTCAAGCTGTTGAGCACTTTGCATCCGGCAAAGCCAGCGGTCACATCGTAGTTTCACCTTCCCTCTAGTAAATTGACTGTTTACAGGTTCGAGTTTGCGCACTACCCTGTCGCTTTATGACCCGTTTACCTAAAAAACGGGGAATTACCCAGGTTGAAGAGGATAAATCCCTCATCCTCCGCTCGTTTCACTCGCTTCATCCGTGGCATCATGACGGTATGAGCAGCTCCCTCAAACTCTCAGATGGTCGCTCTATCGAATACATTGACAACGGTGTTTCATCGAATTCAGCGCTAATCCTTCATCACGGAACCCCAACTTCCATGACTGTGTGGAGTACATGGTTAGCGGCCGCTGCAGAAAAAGGAACTCGAGCGATCGCATTTACTCGCCCTGGGTATGCCGGAAGTGATAGAAAAATTGATCGTACGGTTATTGATGCCAATGATGATCTCGAAGAAATATTAAACCAACTAGGAATAGATAACTTTGTCTCAATAGGTTGGTCAGGGGGCGGACCCTACGCACTGGCGTCAGGACTTTTGAAGAGATGCAGCGGAGTTCAACTGATCGCGAGTGTGTCACCTTACGATGCAGAAGATTTTGATTGGCTTCAAGGAGCAACTCCTGAAAGTGTTGAAGAAACAAAGATCTCTGCGAAAAGCCTTCAAGACTGCATAACCTTTAAGGAGGGTTACTACACAGAACTTCGCGATCTAACCGCAGAGCAGCTTTTAGTCGAGTATGAAAAGCGTTCGAGCTTTAAATTATTTGAAAATGCGTACCGTGCATTTGCAAAGGACTTGAGTTTTTCCATGCATGATGCGTTAAGAGATGGTGTTATTGGATATGCCGAAGACGAATACGCATTTCTTAGAAATTGGGGATTTGAATGTCAAGATGTCCAGGTTCCGGTCGGTATCTGGCAAGGTCTCGACGATAAGAGCGTGCCACCTCATATGGCCAGATGGCTCAATTCAAATATCCTGAGCCCAACTCTTGAACTCTTAGAAGGCCAACATCACAGCAGTATCATGGTTGAAAACTGTAGTGAAATTCTTGATGCAGCGATTAAATCTCTACGCCAATATATTTAGTCTCTAAAAACTCGTGAATTCCATCGAAGCCGCCTTCACGGCCTAAGCCAGATTGCTTCACGCCACCAAATGGAGCAGCAGGATCTGAAATCACACCGCGGTTGATTGCAACCATTCCTGATTCGATCGCCTCTGCCATACGTAGTGCGCGCTTGAGATCTTCTGAATACACGTAGCTAATTAATCCGTAATCGGTGCTGTTAGCAAGCGTGATCGCCTCTTCATCAGTATCAAAAGTGACTACTGGCGCAACGGGCCCAAAGACTTCGTGGTTCAAGATTGGGTTATCTGATGCAACTTCAATCACGGTTGCTGGATAGAAAGCTCCAGGGCCATCAGGAAGTGTGCCACCCACAATAACTTTGCCACCACTTGCTACAGATTCATCAACAAGTTCTGCAATCTTGTTTCGCTCATTAATCGAAACGCTAGCACCGAGTTGAATTCCTGCATCGCGACCGCGACCCATAACAAAATCAGACATTGCTGCTGAGAACTTCTTTGTAAATTCTGCTGCGATTGGGCGTTGTACGTAGACGCGATTTGCAGCAGTACAAGCTGCTCCACCGTTGCGCATCTTTGCAAGCATTAAGCCTTTGACAGCTTCATCAATATTTGCATCATCGAATACAACAAACGGTGCATTTCCACCTAGCTCCATAGAGCAACGAATCACGCGATCAGATGCTTCGCGTAGCAATACGCGACCTACCTGTGTTGATCCGGTAAATGAAAGATTCTTTAATCGCGGATCATGCAACATTGCACTAATTGCAGGGCCAGTCTTTTCTGGCAAGATCACATTGAGAACACCCTTTGGAAGACCAGCACGCTGCAAAATATCTGCAATTGCGAGCGCAGTAAGTGGAGTCTCGGTTGCTGGCTTTAAAATCATCGTGCAACCTGCTGCAACTGCTGGGCCAATCTTTCGCGTGGCCATAGCTGCGGGGAAATTCCATGGTGTGATCAATAGTGATAGACCAATAGGTTGGTGCGTAACAAGAATGCGCTTATCGCCACTTGGAGACTTTCTAAAATCACCTGGTGTTCGCACTGCTTCTTCTGCAAACCAGCGGAAGAATTCGGCGGCATAAATCACTTCACCCTTTGCATCAGGAAGTGCTTTTCCATTCTCTTTAGAAACTAGTTCTGCTAAGTAATCAGCTTCTGCCGTCATGATTTCAAATGCTTTACGTAAAATTTCACTGCGTACTCGTGGGGCTGTTGCTGCCCACGATGCACTGGCTGCATCGGCTGCCGCGAGGGCTGCTTCACATTGACTATCCCCAGCCAAAGCCACTTCGGCAATAACACTGAGGTCGCTGGGGTCATAAACAGGCGTGGTTTTTACTCCATCGACCCATTCTCCGTTGATTAACATCTGAGTACGCATAAGATGAGGATACTCAGAGTGCAAAAAGGTTGCCACTAGCGCCCTTGTTCGCACCTATAAAGGGAGATGAAGTGCCTAAGTTCTGGACCGATGGAGCCCCGGCCCCGGTTGTTTTACAAGATCACGCCACACTTGAAGATCCGCTTTCGTACAAGATCAAGCGCCGCTTCTTGGGCGGTGCGCTCAATCGCCACTCTCTAGGGCATCAACGTTTAAGCAAGCGTTACGCCTACGGAATTCTCTCCTCTGACTGCATCTCATCTTCTGCTTATGGCGGAGAGCAGATCTTAGTTGCACTGATTCCTGCATTTGGATTAGCAGCATTCACAATTTTCCCACCAATGATGGCAGTCATTCTCTTTATGCTTTTTGTAATCACATTCTCATATCGAGATGTAATCGCTACCTATACAAAATCTGGTAGCGCGTATGTAGTAGCTCGCGAAAATTTTGGTCGCGTTACCTCACAAGTAGCTGCCATTGAGTTGATGTTTGGATACATCATTACCGTTGCAATCCAATCAGCTGCCGGTGTTGCAGCAATCATTTCGACTTTCCCAGAGATAAATGATTACAAAGTTCAAATTACGGTGGGAATCGTTCTCCTTTTAACCTTTGTCAACCTTAGAGGCGTAAAGGAAGCTGGATTAGTTTTTGTGATTCCTTCTTACCTATTTATTTCTGGAATGTTGATCGTCTTCGTCATGGGTATTTATCGCTACTTCAACGGAACTCTCCCTGTCTACTCATCAGAGGCTGAAGGGCTTGTTGAAATTGGCCAAGCTCAAGGATTGATTTCGCTCGCAGCGGCTTTATATATTCTTAAGGCTTTCGCTAATGGAAGTGCATCACTCACAGGTATTGAAGCGATTTCAGATAGCGTTCCACTTTTCAGAGCGCCAGAGCATCAGAATGCCAAAAAGGTTCTACTTCTCATGAGTGGAACGCTGGCAACCCTCATTATCGGAATCGGATGGTTGGCAAAGGAGACGCTTGCGATTCCGTATGCAGATGGAACCCCGACTGTTATCTCCCTGATTGCAAAGGCGGCGCTCGGCGAGAGCTGGCTTGGTTCTGGTCTATTCATTCTCACCCAACTTGGAACAATGTTGATCCTCTTTGCAGGAGCAAATACATGCTTTAGCGCTTTCCCTAATATGGTCAATATCGTTGCTGGAGATGGTTATTTACCTAAGCGACTAAGCCAAAGAGGACACCGTCTTGTCTTTTCGAACGGTATTTTCTTTATCGCAGGTGGCGCTTTAGTTTTGGTAATCGCAACTGGGGCAAGTATCACTGTTCTCGCTGCAATTTATGCCCTCACAGTTTTCATTGGTTTTGCACTCACTAGCGCGGGAATGACAAAAAAATCGTGGATCGCAAGTTCACATAAATTAAATCTCAAGGTCATGCTGCATGGCATCACTGCAGTGATCTCTGTACTGACTGTTGCTGTCCTCGCAAGTTTAAAGTTTGCGGAAGGAACCTGGGTTGTTGTTATTGGATCTCCGATTTTTGTACTTGTAATGTTACATTTTAATAAACAGTACAAACGGGAACAAGATGCACTCACTGTCTCAAGTGAGCAAGAACGCGCAACCTCAATCGCTCGTCACGATGTGACTGTTCTTGTAGATAACGTTGATCTAGCAACTATTGGTGCGATTCGATACGCACGTAGCCTTAAGCCACGCAAGCTCAGTGCAGTCCACTTCGTCATCGATGATCGACGTGCAGAAGAAATTCAAGAAGCTTGGGCAAAGTCTGACGCCCTCGATGACGTTACCCTTGAATTAATCGACTGCCCCGATCGCAGACTTCCAAATGCTGCACTCGAATATTCCTTGCGTATGACTGAAAAACAGGATGTAGAACTTACGCTTTTGTTGCCTCGACGTGCTTATTCTGGATTCTTAGGTCGTTTACTTCACGATCAAACTGCAGAAGAGATTGCAGCTCCGATTTCACAACTACAACGTGTTGTTGCGACGATTGTTCCTTTTGATGTTAATCGCATTCTTTCGGGATCTGCTCCCCAGACTGTAAGGGTAGAAGCCGAAAAAGTTGCTGCAAAGCCAGCCGCATTCAAACCTGTAGAAGAAGTTATTCGAGATATTGAACCAGTGAGCCACTACGCAGAGAATTTGACTCCGATTGGCGAAATCCAATGGCGAAAGAGAGCTCACGTTCAAGGTCGCGTGACCTCAATTAAGAGCGCTCCACGTGGTTCTGCGCCATATCTCCAAGTTGAGGTCTGGGATCAGACTGGTGGAGTTACTCTTCAATTCTTGGGTAGACGCGATATCGCAGGGCTAGAAGTTGGCTCACAGATTCGCGCAGAAGGAATGGTCGGTGAAGAAGAAGGATCTCTGACTATCTTGAATCCTTCATATGAACTACTTGTCTGAGAAGAAATCCTTGAGCAACTGAGCACATTCGTTCTCACGAACTCCCGAAGTAACTTCCACCTTAAAGATTGAGCGTGGATCGCGCAGGACATCCCACACAGATCCCACCGCCCCTGCCTTCTCATCCCAGGCACCGAAGACAAGGTGGCTGATACGTGATTGAGCGATTGCACCTGCACACATTGCACATGGCTCAAGGGTGACGATTAATGTGCAACCATCAAGACGAGATTTCTGTAATCGCGTAGCTGCGTTGCGTATTGCAACTATTTCGGCGTGAGCTGTTGGGTCGTTATGTGCTTCTCGCTCATTAAATCCTGTTCCGATGACAACTCCATCGGCGTTTACAACAATTGCTCCAACCGGCACATCTCCGGTCGTCAATGCGCTGCGAGCAACTGTGAGCGCTTCACCCATTAACTCTTGATGGTCCAAAATTTTACAACTCCAATAATTGCGTGAATTCCTCGCCGAATCCTAGCCGACTTGCGATTGCTTCTAGTTGCTCATCCGGAAAGAGATCTGGGTCATCGCATAAAGTTGAAAGTTCCATTCGGTGCACACCGATATCTGAAATAATATCTAGATCACCAGCCGGAAGCGGTTCATCATCTTCTTCAGGCATATCTAAGTCACAAATTTCGATGAAATCAGCAGCAATTTCATAATCGATCGCACAAGTGATATCACTCAAGAATAATTTAATGTGCGAACCAAGCACCCTGATGATCATAAAGAATTCTTCATCTATCGCCAGAAGAGCTAAGGCGCCACCGTTTGTCTGCTGAGACTTAAGTCGCTCAATTATCTGAGGAAGGTCTTGCGCATCCGGCAAAAGGGCGAGAGACCATCGACCATCTTCATGCCATGCAGCAACGGCAATATCCACGTCGTTAATGAGTGGCTCGCCCGCCTGATCCAGTGTCACGTTGCTCATATTCCCACTCATTGGGGTGGAATGAAAGGGGCGGTAAGGTACGGGTTATGAAAGTTCACGTTGCCAACCATCCGCTGATCTCCCACAAATTGACTGTTCTGCGCGACAAGAACACGGATTCTCCAACTTTTCGCCGACTTGTGGAGGAGCTCGTCACGTTGCTTGCCTACGAGGCAACACGGGATGTGCGTGTCGAGAAGGTTGAGATTGTTACCCCTGTTCAACCGACAACTGGTGTGAAATTGGCTCAACCTCGTCCAGTTGTTGTTCCGATTCTTCGCGCTGGATTAGGAATGCTTGAAGGTATGAGTCGCCTGATTCCAACCGCTGAAATTGGTTTTCTCGGAATGGTGCGCGATGAAGAAACGCTCCAAGCGAGTACGTACGCAAACCGTCTCCCTGAAGATCTTTCAGGTCGCCAATGTTTTGTTTTAGATCCGATGCTTGCAACCGGCGGAACACTTGTTGCGGCAATTAACTTTCTTATAGAACGTGGCGCAACGGAGATTACTGCGATTTGCATCTTGTCAGCACCTGAAGGGATTGCTGTTCTTGAAGAAGCATTTAAAGACTCAGGTGTTCCAATTAATTTAGTAACTGGTGCACTCGATGAACGACTCAACGAGCATGGATATATCGTCCCTGGTCTTGGCGATGCTGGCGATCGCCTGTACGGGGTTGTTTAAATGGCATCCACCTCTCCGGGGTACGGAATAACGATTCGCGTTGAAGGATCTCCAGATCTTCAGCCAGTTGCTCTGATTACATCAGCGCTATCTGTTGCAGGCGCAACAATTACCGCACTCGATGTTGTTGAATCTTTGCTAGATCGTGTTGTTATTGACGTAACGTGCGACACGGTAAACGTGGACCATGCTGATGAGATAACAGATTCTCTCAACCAAATTGATGGTCTTGTTGTTCGCAAGGTTTCGGATCGCACATTCTTACTTCATTTGGGCGGCAAGATTGAGATTGCATCCAAAGTTCCACTGAAAACACGCGATGACCTCTCTCGTGCCTATACCCCGGGTGTTGCGCGAATAAGCCAAGCAATTGTTGATGATCCTTCCAACGTAAGACGCCTCACGATGAAGCGCAATACCGTTGCGGTGGTCACTGACGGTTCGGCTGTTTTGGGTCTTGGAAATATCGGACCAGCAGCCGCACTTCCTGTAATGGAAGGAAAAGCCGCACTCTTTAAGCGCTTCGCCGATGTTGATGCTTGGCCAGTCTGCCTTGATACTCAAGATGTTGATGAAATCGTGCGAACTGTTCAATTAATTGCACCTGTCTACGGTGGCATCAACTTGGAAGATATTTCAGCACCGAGATGTTTTGAAGTCGAGGCGCGCCTTCGCCAGCTATTAGACATTCCTGTCTTCCATGATGATCAACATGGAACTGCAATCGTCGTACTCGCAGCTTTAAAGAATTCATTAAAGCTCGTGAAGAAAGACATCTCCGCTGTAAAGATTGTGATGAGTGGCGCTGGAGCTGCCGGAACTGCTGTGGCTCGTCTACTGGTTAAAAGTGGAGCAAAGAACATTATTGCTTTTGATAAAGATGGTGTGATTAATGGCTCTTGCAGTCGTGAAGATGAAATGCGCGCCTGGTTTATCGATCATTCCAATCCTGATAATTTCTCTGGCGACATTCATGAGGCGATGACAGGTGCAGATGTATTCATCGGCGTAAGCGCACCTAACGTTCTGACTGAGACAGATATCGCCTCAATGGGTGAAAGATCTATCGTCTTCGCACTTGCGAACCCAGATCCAGAAATTGATCCTGTTATTGCACGCAAATATGCAGCTGTCGTGGCCACAGGCCGAAGTGATCAACCAAATCAAATTAATAATGTTCTTGCATTTCCAGGAATCTTCCGTGGATTGCTTGATGCTCAAGCTCACAAAATCACAGATGACCTTTTAGTTGCTGCTGCCAATGCGATTGCAGATTGTGTATCCGCCTCACAACTCAACGCATCATTTATTATTCCAAGCGTCTTTGATCCTCAGGTAGTGACAAAGGTGGCCACTGCTGTAAAGGCAAGTGTGTGAGTGATTTAACCAAGTTTTTTGTAGAAAATTTTGAGAATTTAGCTCCGTTTATCTTCTACCTTATTGTCGGCATCATCATTTTTGTTGAAACGGGAGTGCTACTTGGCTTCTTTCTTCCCGGTGACTCACTTCTCTTTGCCGCAGGAATCGTCGCCTCGACACATGGAAATATTAATCCGGCGATTCTAGCTATCGTGGTTTTCGTGGCCGCTTTCTTTGGTGATCAAGTTGGCTTTGTATTCGGCCGCGTCATCGGGCGTCCATACCTTGAGCGACGCAAATCTGAACGAATTCAAAAAATGATAAAGAAATCTGAGATTTACTACGAAAAATATGGGTTCTGGGCAGTTGTCGGCGCACGTTTTATTCCGTGGGTTCGTACCTTTGTGCCACCAATAGCCGGAACCACGCATATGAATTACTACAAATTTCTATTAGCAAATGCTCTTGGCGCACTCATCTGGGGCGTAGGAATTACTTTGTCAGGATTTTATGCTGCTTCGCTCCCTTGGGTTAAGACATCTGCAGTCACCATCGGATGGGTCTTTATTTCTCTGTGGCTGCTCTCTTTAACTGTGAATTTCGTACGCCACCGACAAGTACTCCGAGATAAGTAAGTACGATTCCGGAGACAAGATAAACACTCACTTGAACTCCATCCGTGGGTGAGAAGAGATCGATAAGCAGGGATCCAACAAGCTGTCCACCAACGCTAATCAGTGTAAATGTGAGAACACCAAGGTGCTGCACGATTGTTGAAGTGAAAGCAATATAGATAACGCCGATTACTCCACCTGTGTAAATCCACCAAGGACCTGCAGGTAGTGGTGAAAGTTTCATCCCTCCAATGAGCATTACGGCGATGAGGAGAATGATTAAGAACGTCGTTCCCATCACAAAGTTCAAAAGCGAGGTAGTAAAGCTTTGATGCGAGTGTTCATTTATCTGGCCATTGAGCGCACGCTGGACTCCAACAATTGCGCCAGCAAGAACGCCGAGAAGTACCGCTGCTATCGAGAGATTTCGCCCATCGAGTCGGTCGGCCACGGAGATAAAGACTGCAAAAACCGTAACAAAGGCGGCTGTAATACGTCTTGGCGTGATCTCTTTCTTGCCACCACCAGTGAGACCGATTCGATCAACTACTAGAGACACTGCGCTTTGACCGGCGATTGATGCAACAGAATAAATCGCAACACCAATCAAGGGAACGATCTGAGTCTGTACAGCTACAAAACTACCGCCCAACATTCCGGCAAAAAGCGTCCAGGTTGGTATTGCCCTTGCGCGTACTGCCCCACGCAGTGTTCGAATACCTTCCTTAATTGATGGATTAAAGAGTGCGATTACGGCGATGATTATCAGACCAGATCCGAATGAGACTAATGCGGCTTGCAAACCATTATCCAGTCGATGCGATAGCTCACCATTAGCGCGAGCTTGTAGCGCAATCATGAAACCAGAGAGTGCTGCGAGAAAATCAAGCCGCTTATGTTGCATCTGCATACTTTACTTTAGCTATCGAGTTGAACTGTTATTTCGAGCCATTCTTCTTCGCGCTGAGCAAGCTCTGATTCGACAGTCGCGATATTTAAGGCAATCTCAATCAAGCGATTTGCATCAGATGAGGCTTCACTCTGCTCGTTTTTTAATACTGCCAATTTCTCACGTGCCTTCTCAATCTGTCGCTCAACTCGAGCTAAATCTTTCTTGAGAAGACGTTCTGTCTGCGCGGAAGAAACTTTCTTCTGACCCTGCATCGCTCCGCCTTTGAGTGCGCGTTCACGATCTTCTAGGTATTGATCAACACCACGCGGAAGATCACGAAGTTGGCCATCGCCAAGTAATCCAACAAATCGATCACAGACTCGTTCCAGGAAGTATCGATCGTGGGAAATGACAATGAGAGTTCCACCAAAGCTATCTAGGAGATCTTCAAGTTCTGTCAGGGTTTCGATATCGAAATCATTTGTCGGTTCATCGAGCAGCAAAACGTTCGGTGAATCCATAAGCAATCTCGTCAGTTGCAAACGTCGTTTCTCGCCACCAGAGAGATCCCCCACGGGTGTCCACTGACCATCACGATCAAAGCCCAGTCTTTCGCAGAGTTGTGAGGCTGAAAGAGTTCGCCCCTTACCTATCTCAATATGATTTGCCACATTTTCAACGGCTTCCAGCACTCGCCATGTCGGATCAAGCTCATCTAAGTGCTGAGTAAGAAATGCAATCTTTACCGTAACTCCTGTTACCAATTTTCCTGCAGCCACCTCAAGTTCGGCCGCCATCGTGCGCATGAGGGTGGTTTTACCAGCGCCATTGATTCCTACGATTCCAAAACGGTCACCGGGTCCGATATTCCATGTTAATTCACTGATGAGTTCTTTCTCGCCTGCCGATATCTTTGCATGCTGGTATTCCAACACGGTTCGACCAAGACGATTGAGTGCAAATTTAAGTAACTCTGATTTATCACGTGGTGCGGGTTCGCTACTAATTAATTCATTAGCTGCATCAACACGAAATTTTGGCTTCACAGTCTGTGCTGGTGCACCACGGCGCAGCCACGCAAGCTCTTTACGGATAAGTTGGTTCCGTCGTGCATCCATTGCACTTGCCTGACGAGCTCTTTCAGCTTTAGCTAAAACATATGCCGAATATCCACCGTCGTACTCTTCGAGAACTCCACTGACGACTTCCCATGTGCGATCTGTTACAGCATCTAGAAACCATCGATCGTGTGTCACAACTAGTACTGCTAGATCTCTGCGCGTATTGAGATGTTGAGCAAGCCAAGCGACACCTTCAACATCAAGATGGTTAGTCGGTTCATCGAGCATAATCAGATCAAGATCATCAATGAGTAGTTTTGCTAAACCAACTCTTCGCTTCTCTCCGCCAGATAGAGTGATAAAAACTCTTTCAAAGAGGTGATCATCAAAACCACCGAATAGACCGGTAAAGACTTCGCGAATTTTGGGATCGCTCGCCCACTCATGTTTGGCTCGATCACCAATGACGAGATCGCCAACGGTTGCGCTCTTGTCTGCAACATCTACCTGAGAGAGCATTCCCACACGGACTGAATTTCCTTGCGTTACTCGCCCCTCATCAGCGTTTTCAATTCCAGCAATAATCTTCATGAGTGTGCTCTTGCCAGCGCCATTTCGACCAACAATTCCGATGCGATCGCCTTCAGAGACGCCGATCGAGACCTTTGTCAGCAATGGGCGGATATCAAAGGCCTTACTTACACCTTCGAGATTGACAAGATTGCGCGCCATAATGGAGAAGCGTACCTTTGCACCATGATGGTTACAGACCGCGAATATGCAATTGCACTCGATGAGAAGGATCCACTAAAAGGGTTTAAATCACTTTTCATGATTTCAGATCCAGATATGTGTTATTTGGATGGTAACTCGCTAGGTCGCTTACCGTTAGCCACCGTTACAGCCGTAAATGATTTTATGACCCGCGAATGGGGACCTGAAGTTGTTACCGGTTGGGGACATTGGGTAGATGAGGCACAGCCAACAGGAGATCTTCTTGGACGTGCAACGTTAGGAGCAGCAGCTGGGCAGGTGTTGGTCTGCGATACAACATCAGTGAACTTCTACCAGTTGGCCCTTGCTGCAATTCATGCACGCCCTGGGCGCAAGACAATCATTACAGATGCTGCAAATTTTCCAACAGATCGCTACATCCTTGAAGGAATTGCAAAACAGTTTGGGTTAAAGCTAATTGTTATTGATAATGAAACTCCAGGAAGTGCCGAGAACGAACGAATCACCCTTGAAATTCTAGAAAAGTACTTAAGTGATGATGTTGCACTTGTGACACTCGAAGTTATTCAATATCGATCAGGTGCGCGCAACGACATTAAATCTCTCACTGACTTGGTGCGCAAGCATGGAGCTTTCCTCTTATGGGATGCCAGCCATGCAGTCGGTGCTATCGAGATGGATTTTGATAAGAATGGCGTTGATATCGCAGTTGGTTGTACATATAAATATGGAAACTCCGGCCCTGGATCTCCCGCTTGGTTATATGTAAATAGGCGAGTGCAGGCAGAGTTACAAGTTCCAATTCAAGGTTGGTTCTCACAAGGAGATCAATTTGGAATGGGCCCAGTGTTTGAGCGCGCAGATGGAATTCGCGGATTTCAGATTGCATCCCCCTCACTGATTGGTCTTCGTTGTGTAAAAACTGCTTTCACAATGATTGAAGAAGCGGGCATCAGCGCTATCGCACAGAAGGCGGCAACTGGAACTCAGATGATGATCGAGCTCTACGACGCATGGCTTGCAGATTTAGGTTTTACATTGCTGACTTCTCGCGAGGCGTCGCAGCGTGGTGGTCACATTTCACTCGGACATCCAGATGCAGCGCGAATCTGTGTGGCGCTTCGCCAATACGCCAACGTAATCCCTGATTACCGCACTCCTAATTCAATTCGCTTAGCTATCGCTCCGCTTCCAACCTCCTATGTTGAGATCTGGGATGGTTTCCAACGTATGCGTGATCTCGTTGCTTCACGTCAATACGAAACAATCAAAGAATCAGATTCGAGAGTCACATGAGCAATCCTTCAGAAAATGAGTTCGAATCAGCGCTGACTTACAGCTCATATCTAGCAGTTGATGAACTACTGGGGTTACAGCGTCCACTATCTGAGGGACCAGAACATGATGAGATGCTCTTCATCATTATTCATCAAACCTATGAGCTCTGGTTTAAACAACTCATCCACGAATTCACTGCTGCCCAACAATCCTTGGAGGATGGTGATTCCCATCGCAGCCTTGCAATCTTGGGACGAATTCGCACAATTCTTAAGGTCTGTGTCACGCAGATAGACATCTTGGAGACCATGACGCCTCTGCAATTCAACGCTTTTCGTGGATATCTCGCTTCCTCTAGTGGTTTTCAGTCAGCACAGTTTAGAAAAGTTGAAGCGATTCTTGGTCGCCGTGATTCACGAATGTCCGGACATCTGCCACCAAAAGATCAAGAAGAGATTGCAGCTATTACCTCACGAAAAAGTCTCTGGGATTCAACTCTTGCTTACCTCAACCACCGTGGGCATGGGATTCCAAATCACATCCTTAATCGCGATGTAAAGACTCACTATGAAAGTAATGAGCAAATTCAAGAAATTCTTCTTGCTGTACATAAACATGACCCTGAAAGTGCGATGGTCTGCGAGCGCCTTGTAGATATCGATGAAGGTCTTCAAGAATGGCGCTATCGTCATGTAAAGATGGTAGAACGCACCATCGGATCAAAAATCGGAACGGGTGGTTCCAGTGGAGTTGAATATCTTGCAAGCACACTCTTCGCGCCGGTCTTTGCGGATCTTTGGAAGATTAGATCTCGTTTTTAATTAAATCTTCGGCAAACCTACAAGAACGATCTCTTCTAGTGTTTTGCGCCCACGTGGTGCAACTTCACGCTCTGCCAATCCTGAAGGTAACTTCTCGTGGCTATCTTGCTTGCCAATTGCGATAACAACCACAGGCACAAGCTCGGTGGGCATCTCAACACTGGTGCGCGCTTTATCTTTATCAAAACCAGTCATCTGATGAGCTATCAATCCACGATCATGAGTTTCGATAACAAGCTGGGCTACTGATAAACCACAATCGAATTGATAGTCAGCATGAATCGATCCATCATCACGAGTTGGTTGTGCAGCAACAAGAATCAGCGCTGATGCGTTCTTGGCCCACCCCTGATTGAATTCAACAAGGGAAGTGAGTATCTGATTGAAAGTCGTATCGCCACGCTTGCCAACAAAGAAGCGCCATGGCTGTCCATTAAATGCTGATGGCGCCCACCGGGCGGCTTCGAGTATTCCTATGAGGTCTGTATCTGAAATGGCCACCTGCTCATCGAATGAGCGGGGGCTCCTGCGGATTGCAATCACTTCATTTACTGGAACGGCAGTCTGTGCTCTCATAACAGGTGACCTTACCCCGCTTAATACAAATATGCAGTGTGAAAAGTAACCACACGGCACTTACATAGAGTTTAATTGGCTAATGGCGATAAAGATTCATCCGACTAAAGCCCTTTTGATTTCGACCACTGTGTCTTTACTTGGCACGAAGCTACCTGGCGAAATTGCAGTCGATGAAATTTTAGAAGCTTCTGGAATTTCTAAAGGAAGTCTGTATCACCACTTTGAAGACCTCAGTGAGCTATTAGAAGCAGCGCAAGTGGAGATTTATGCAGCATGGGTAGATCGAAGTGTAGAAGCACTGGTTGCGATGATTGCAAAAGTCAAAACACGCGAAGATATCGTTAATGGTCTCAAGATAATTACTCGCTTTACGCAAGATAAAAAATACAGTAATACACGTTTTCAACGCGCTCGTGCAATCGCTGCTGCAGAACATAATCCTCGTTTTAAAAAGCGTTTAGCGGAAGAGCAGACTCGTTTAACTGATGCACTTATTGATCTTATTAATGAAGCCCGTAATAAAGGTTTGTATGCCAGTGATTTTGATGCTCACGCAGGCGCAGTTCTCGTGCAGGCATATACGCTCGGCATGATCGTCGATGACTTTGTAGAAAATCAAATGGACCCTGAAGCTTGGTATGACCTGATTGATAAAGTTGTGGATAAAGTCTTCCTCGTATGATCATTACAGCTGCTCGCGCCGTAATTGAAGGTCAGGAGCGCAGTGATGTCTGGCTTGATATCCGTGAAGGTTTGATTCATGAAATCGGCGACGGTGTTCATCCGGACGCTCAGAGAAAATTCTCAGGCATACTGATTCCAGGTTTTATCGATATCCATTGCCATGGTGGAGGTGGGTACTATTTTTCTAATCTCAACCCAGATCTGATCTCGATTGCAATCCAAACCCATCGACAAGCAGGTACGACAACGCTATTCGCAAGTTTGGTCACTGCAGATCTCGATCAACTCAAATCACAGATCGAAGCGCTGATTCCATTTGTGCAGCGTGGTGATCTAGCAGGAGTACATCTGGAAGGTCCGTATCTCTCCCACGCCAAATGTGGAGCTCACGATCCTGCCCTACTCCGTGCACCGCGCCTAGATGAGATCAAATCACTGATCCAGTTGGGGCAGGGAACGATTGCGATGGTCACAATTGCCCCTGAGCTCGAAGGAGCTCTTGAATCTATCTCTTGGCTTTCTTCACAGGGGATTATCGCCGCCATTGGCCATTCGGATGCCGATGCAGATACTGCGCGTGCAGCCATGGATGCAGGAGCAAAGGTCGTTACACACTTTACAAATGCAATGGCGAAGATGGTCGGTGGTCAATCTATGGCTACTGAAGTCTTAGAGGATTCAGATATCTCACTCGAACTGATCAACGATGGAACACATGTACCGCTAGATGTTATTGAAGTACTGAAGAAGAATGCCTTAGATCGAACAATATTGATCACTGATGCAATGTCTGCAGCGGGTGGCATTGATGGAAAGTATTCAATTGGTGGTTTGGAAGTCGAAGTTAAGGAATCAATAGCTCGCTTAGTAAGTAATGGTGCACTTGCTGGAAGTACTCTTACCATGGAGCGGGCATTCATCAATTTCATGAATAAAGACGGTGTAGACATCGTTGATGCAGTTCATGCGTCGTCAACACGTGCCGCCCACGTTTTCGGATTAAAAAACGTAGGATCGATAAGTATCGGAAAAAAGGCCAACATTCTGCATTTTGATGGAAAAAAGTTGGAAATACTTACTTTTTAAAGTTAAAACACGCGTAGTTTTCAGTTTTAGTTGCAAGTTATTTAGGGATGCGAGATACTAACGCCCTAACGAATTGGACTTTACAAATGTATTCCTCGATGCAAACGCATCACGCAAGTAGTTTTAGACATGTCCCTGCCACATCAAAGCCGGTATCACCAGAGCGAGTTGCTCAAGTTTTGGCAGATGAATGGAAACTATTCACCAAGAACACAAAGGCATCAGAGGCTGAAAGTAAGCGAGCATTTGATTCATTGCCACTCGGTGTGACCTCTAGTTTCCAGCATTGGGATCCATATCCAATCTCAATCGCCTCTGCTGAAGGCGCTTGGATGACAGATGTCGATGGTCGCAAACTTCTCGATCTCTCGATGGGCTTCGGAGCAATGCTCGCTGGTCACCTCAATCCAATCGTTGTTGAAGAGATTCAATCGTCACTTCGAACGGGAATGCTCTTTGTAACTCCTTCACCGATTTCAACAGATGCTGCAGAGCGTCTTTGCAAGCGATTTGGAATCGACCAAGTTCGCTTTACTAACTCAGGCACAGAGTCGACGATGTACGCGGTTCGCGTTGCACGCTCTGCAACCGGCAAGATGGGCATCCTCAAAATTGAAGGTGGATACCACGGTAGCTACGATCCATTTGTTGTCTCTTCAAAACCTCCGCTAGATAAAATTGGTAATCCAGAAAAGCCAAAGGCCTACATCGACTCAAACCTCGTTCCCGGAGATATCTACGTCGTTCCTTTTAATAACCTCGAAGCTCTTGAGAAGATGTTTAAGAAGAATGCAAAGAAGATTGCCTGCTTTATTGTTGAACCTGTTCTTGAGAACTTGGCGATCGTTCTGCCGGATGCCGGATATCTTGAAGGTGTTCGCGCACTCTGCGATAAGTACAATGTCGTTCTTATCTTTGATGAAGTAAAAACTGGTCTAACAGCTGGTGCAAACGGTGCTTCTGCACGTTTAGGTGTGAAGCCAGACTTGATTACTCTTGCAAAATCTATTGGTGGCGGTCTTCCACTTGCAGCATTTGGTGGAAAGAAGAAGTACATGGATTACGTCACTAACGGCAAGATGGCACACTTTGGAACTTTCAACGGAAATCCACTTGCGATGGCAGGTGTTCGCGCAATCGATCGCATCTGTACTAATGAGGCAATGGAGGCTGCAGAAGCCTTTAATATGCAGGCACTAACTCGCATTAGCGCGATTATTGACGAGTACGAACTTCCTGCACACACTGTTGGATTCGGAGTAAAAGGCTGTGTTACGTGGTCAACAACTCCGGTTCGCAATTACCGTGATTACAAAGCAACTGACTTTGGTATCGCAGAAGCGCACTGGCTCTTCTCGCTCAATCGCGGCATCATCACACCACCAGGGCTAGATGAGCAGTGGTTGATCAGCTTGGCTCATGGCCAGGCAGAGATTGATCTTCTCGTTGAAGATTTCCGCGAATTCGCAGTCGCGCTACGCGGCTAAACAGTCCACGACGAATGCAGTGGGCGACCTTCTGCATATCCAGCAGATGATTGGATGCCAACTGTTGCACGCTCCGCGAATTCATTGAGATCGTGAGCACCTGCATAAGTACAAGAAGATCTCACGCCAGCGATAATCTCATCGAGTAGATCTTCTACGCCTGGGCGGCTTGAGTTGAGGTACATACGTGAAGTAGAGATTCCTTCTTCAAAGAGCGCTTTACGTGCGCGATCAAATGCATCCTCAGAAGATGTACGGGCAGCAACTGCGCGAGCAGATGCCATTCCGAATGATTCCTTAAAGAGTTTGCCATTAGCATCTCGTTGCAAATCACCGGGTGATTCATAAGTGCCTGCAAACCAAGAACCAATCATTACTTGTGATGCACCTGCCGCAAGAGCCAGCGCAACATCGCGTGGATGACGCACTCCACCATCCGCCCAGACAGATTTTCCAAGTTCTTTCGCAGCTGCTGCACACTCCAGCACTGCTGAAAATTGTGGACGGCCAACACCGGTCTGCATACGAGTTGTACACATCGCCCCAGGACCTACGCCCACTTTCACAATGTCAGCACCTGCTGCGATCAGATCGCGTGTTCCTTCTGCGGTAACTACGTTTCCAGCCACGATCGGAATCGATGGGTTAAGCGCACGAATAATCTTTAGCGCTTCAATCATCTTCTTCTGATGGCCGTGAGCTGTGTCTACTACTAGAACATCAGCACCCGAATCAATCAGCGCTTTTGCCTTAGCAGCAACATCTCCATTAATTCCAACAGCTGCAGCAATACGTAGACGCCCTTTGGCATCTAGTGCTGGCGTATACAAAGTTGCACGAAGTGCACCGACGCGAGTCAAAATTCCGACAAGTTCACCAGAAGCACTGACAACTGGAGCCACTGTACGGCGATGCTCGTGCAAGAAATCAAAAGCTTCACGTGGGTTATATGAATCTGGAATAACGAATGGGTTCTTGCTCATCACCTGTGACACTTGAGTAAAGCGATCAACAGCTGCGCAATCTTCTTCGGTAATGATGCCAACTGGCTTATTTCCTTCGACGACAACGATTGCACCGTGTGCACGCTTATTAATGAGGCTGATTGCATCTGCAACCGTGTCTGTTGGAGCTAGGGTGATTGCAGTATCAAAGAATGGGTGGCGTGATTTAACCCAAGAAATCACATCATGCACAACTGCATGTGGAATGTCTTGAGGGATCACTGCGATACCGCCACGCCGAGCAACTGTCTCAGCCATTCGTCGACCGGAGATTGCAGTCATATTCGCTACGACAATTGGAATTGTTGTACCTGAACCATCGGTAGATGAGAGATTGACATCCATTCGACTAAGTAACTCTGATGCACTCGGCACCATAAAGACATCGTCGTAGGTCAGGTCATACGTGGGTGTATTTAGGAATCGCACGTAGCCGAACTATACGGCCTCTTAGCTACGAATCAGAAAATCGCAGCGTCCCACGCCTGTTTCGATCAGTTCGGCATTGATTTGATCGCTGCCCTTAGCCCAAGCTTTAGCGCTCTCAGGATCTTTGCCGAAGGCGATGTGGCGTGAGATCAATCGCGAGATTCGAATATCTTCATCAAGAAAGGCATACCAACTCTGATCCAGCAGGGGTGATATCTCTTGCCATCCATCTCTGTCATGCATCAGGTAATTTCCTTCAACAATTACAACGCGTGTGCTTGGGTAGACCACACCTTGTGCAGCAATTGATTCTTCGATTGAGCGATCAAAGATGGGATAGTAAATCGGATCAACGCTATCTAACTTTATTCTTTCGATCAGAGTGGTAAATCCTTTTACATCAAAGGTATCTGGCGCACCTTTACGATCTGACCTTCCTAGTTCTTTCAGGACCTTGTTACTTAAATGGAAACCATCCATCGGTACAACAGAGACGATTGTTGGATCCATCCCTTTAAGTAAATACTTTGAAAGTGTTGACTTTCCACCGCCTGGCTTACCAACAATGCCAATGATTGTTCGAGTTGATTTCTTCGCAGAATCAATAACTACCGCTTTGGCTTCATCTTGCGTTATTTCTTTAGGCATCGACGCTTACCTGTATTGCCGCCCTAATAGCTTTCACTTGATCTTCAATCGGCATCGTCGGCAACCCTGGAAATTCCGCAGCCTGGTTAGGAGCAAGAGGAAGATGTATAAATCCTGAAGTCACTTCGCTCTCTTGAAGAAATGACTGCGCGGCAAAGAAAATTTCATTGCAGATAAATGTTCCTGCGGAGTATGAAATTTTTGCAGCAATCCCAAGAGAAGATATGGAATCTACGATCTCCCGAAGTGGAAGCGTTGAAAAATACCCATCAGCAGCGCTCGGGTTGATAGATTGATTCACAATCTTTACCCCAGCATTATCTGCAATTCGCCCATCAGCAAGGTTAATTGCAACTTGTTCTGGGCCAATAAAATCGCGCCCTTCGGCCTGACCGAGACTGATCACGACATCTGGTTTATGGCTTGAAATTAACTCGACCAAGATTTCTGCAGATCTCTTGAATTCGACCGGCAAGATTGCTGTAACAATTTCAACCCCATCAATTTCCTGCTCTGCAATTTCTTGGACTACCGCCCCTGATGGGTTAAAGCTTGCTCCTCCAAAAGGTTCAAAACCTGTCAGCAGGACTCTCTTACTTGCCATAAGCCTTGCTCGCAATTTCATGGCGACGAGCGATGTAACTATCTGATCCTTGCGCAATTATGTGTTCGAATCGTTGGTTGCCTTTGATATGTGCACGTAAGTAATCAGCATTAGTCTCATGACTAAAGAGGACAGCACCGTGGTCTACCGTCACGCTCTTCTTGTACGGACGAATTAGACGGTACACGTAGGTGACCTTGTGAATGACCTGCGTTGCTACAAATCGTGAAACGTTCTTGCTTGGCTTCTTCTTTGCAGAGGTTGCGAGAGAAAGAAGAATCTGAGCAATCTCACTGCCGCCATTTGTATTCGAAAGCTCTGCACATTTATTGTGCAAGCTTTGACGAACCGCAGCATCACTCAATCTGGCTACCGTTGCTGTGATGTCAGCTAGATTGGCGTGGTCTGCTCGTAACGCATATCCATAATCGTGACACCATTTTGCGCGAGCATCTTGATCGTCAGTGCCACGAATATTTGAAATCAGAACTGTAGGAATTTGCGCTGGCAAGAGTTCGTGAACGCTGTTATATCCAGTGGCTGCAATCGCGCCATCAAAAGCAGCCAAAACATCTGCCAATGGGAAATAGCGCTGGACTTTGATTTCTAAGCCCTCTGGAACAAGGCTCTTACCCTGCGCGTCTACCGGATCCTTTGTTAAGACAACTTGCACTCCTTGCCATGCCAATAATCCAGAAAGAGCGGCGCGCATCTTCTCATTCATATCAGAATCGCCAGTTCCAAGTTGAACTAAAACTGCAGGACGATCTGCGTGTAGTCCTAAAGTCTTTCGCGCAGCCTCTCGAGAAAGCGCACGAGATTTAGAATAGAGAGAAACTGGTGATGTCAGAGTTGCATCTTTTCGATGCGCGGTTGGTCCATGATCAAATTCTCGTGCGATATCACCGGGCTCAATAATCAGATCTACCAATCGAGATTGGAATGGAAGTGCAAAGCGCAAAACGTTCTTCTGCCACAGTCCTCTACGTACCCAAACAATTGTGAGATCTGGACGCTTGAGCTTTGTAGCAATGAATCCTGGATATGGAACCACTCCATCGAATGAGATTACTGAGGCACCAGTTTCATCAGCAATTGCAATCAAGCGATCACGAAAGTAACGATCCCATCGATGTGCTGGCATCCAGCGACGAGTCTTTCCTGGGATGTACTCACACGGAATTCCAGTAGTTGATGGGATCTCTGCGATTCCACCAGCGACAGAGACAAGCACTGGTCGTGCAATGCCCTTAAGTTCTTCTGCAATTGCAGTAGCGCGCGCTAAATGACCCATTCCGATTCCATTGCTTGTTGCAAGGATGATCGTTGGCTTATCCACGGCCTAGAACTTTTCGTAGAACTAATGAAGTCACCTTTTTAGTGAAGATAAGAAGCTGCTTTGGCGAGTTAACTTTCTTACCTTCTCGCTTGAGGTATCTACCAAATCTGCGCACGCGATTGTGTTTTCCTTGATTGAGAGCTGCAAAACGATCATCACTGAGCCAGAGCACTCCCCACATATGTGAAATTGAACTATAGAGAGAGCCTTCGACAGTGAGCGCGCGAGCAAGAGCTGGAGCGAATACCGCAAATGCGCGTCGATCATTCTTATCTGCAACGCCCACTAGGCCGTTTTCACTTGCAAGAAGATAATCAACGAGATCTTTGAGGTCAGTACTCCCGGCGGCATCGGCGAAGATGTAATACGGGGTAGGACCGTGAGTAAATTTCTCAACTAGCCCTTCGATTGTTAATTGGGCATCGCTATCAATCTCTTCAAATGAATACTCTCTATCGCCCTTCAACCAGTTACGTATCTCGCGAAGATCGGCGTGAATATCGCCAACCGGTGAATATCTCTTCGCAAGAACTTTCCATGGTGCTAGAAGAGTAATCTGCGCATTAGTACCCGGTAGCGCAAGAAGATTTCTTCGAAGTTCGAGTACCTGGGCAAGCGTGGAGTCACGGACATCTAGAAAAACTTGGTAGGTCGGAACAGACCAGCTGAAGTTATTTCTAGCTCGCACGCTATGCATCTGTGGAATTACCTGTGCCAACGAAGGATCGTTATGGCGATGGATTTGATCTTTATTTGATTCAACAGTGCTATGACCAAGATGCCATGAATGCGCTTGACGGTCTACGACTGTGCGAAGTCCTTGCGTAAATATTCGCCAGCCCAATTCGGTATCTTCACCAGTGATGAGGTCTCGGTCATAACCGCCGAGATCGCGCCACTGCTGGTTATGAATCGAAAACGTGGCACCAACAAATGCACGGTATCCATCGAGAGCTGGTTTCTCTAAATCATGAGTGCGCGTAACGCGCTCTTCCCAAAGATCCTTACCCCAGCTCTCATCGTGCAAGATATCGAATGCATCTGCTTTGAGAGCAGTCAGGAGAGCCTCCGGTGTGTAGCTCCAACTCTTTACAAAACGTTTCCATCCCAAAACCGCGTAGTCATCATTATCGTGATGCCACTTCATATGATGCGCTAGGTGGTCTGGTTCAAAGACCATATCTGCATCAACAAACCAGAGAACATCTTCGCGCAACTTTGCAACGCAATCATTAGTTGCCGCAGTTTTTCCCCACTTACCAGGGCTATTTTTATATGTGATCAGCTTGGTTTTTGTTGGCTTAATCTTTGGCAAGGTCAGCGGCTTTGCACTGCCATCATCGATTACATAGACGGAAATCAAAGCTGCTGGATACGTCTGTGCAACGAGGGAGGCGAGAACTAAATCAAGCTTCTCTTGCCCATCGCGGCAAGCAATAACCACAGCCACTGAGAGTTTTGGGCGGGTGACAAGTTCTAAATCATTAGGGCGAGCAAAACGATATGGCAACTGATTCATCGCTCTCCCCCAAATATTGGATGGTCCCAAATACCGACTACTTGTTCATTGGCCCCATTGAGATACTTTGAATAATTTGTGACATAAGTATGGAAAGTAAATGTCCGTCGGTAGATATATCCAGCACCAAATGTGCGCCAAATCTTTCCGCCGTTATTAGTAACTCCGCTTAACAGAAATCTATCTACCGCTGTATTGCCTTCGCCGAACCAACCAGCAGCCTCTGCAACTTCGCGCTTTGCAAGAATTGTTCCGCCACATACCCAATCGCTCCAGAGTTCAACAGCCTGTGTTCCATGTGGTGCAAAGCGACGTACGGTGAGCTGAAGCGGCTCTAGGTAGACATAATTCATCGCTCGACCCACAACATCTGCACCAGTATCAAGGGCTGCATCTACAAGATCGCGAAGGTGCTCAGGGCCGTAATAATCATCGTCATCCATCTTCGCGATGTACTCACCATTAGATTGAGATGCAAGGCTAGAAAGAATCATTCCGAGGGTTTGATCTTCGCTAAATTTCTGTACTGCGACCTTTACTTTACGTCGGTTCAGGGCGGCGATCTGACGCTTGTGTGATGCTGATAACTCGATAGTGTGCAAACCTAAAACCAAATCAAATGTGGCAAGGGTTTGAGCTAGTAGTTGATCGAGTAAATTAGATAGGTCATCTGCTCGCAGAGTCGAAACAAGAACACTGACCGTAGGATATTTTTTTATCTTCGAGCGACGAGACTTACGAAGAGCCTCAATGGCTTGAATTTCCTGTGAAAATGAGGTGAATCGATCCATTGTGTTGATTGGATTCGAAGCCATGTGCCAAGACTACCAACAATCAAATAGGCCACTGATAAGATCGGAAAATGTCCGATACGCGCACAAGTGGCAAAAAGCCCGCCAAATCTGACTTTATTCTCACCTTCAAGAAGGCGCTCCTGAATATTAAAGCCCTCCCAAAGTATTTCTACACCCGCTACATCAAGAAGCCTTCACCAGTTAAATCAAAGATTGTATTTGTTGTTTCATTCCCACGTTCTGGCACTCATGCAATCGGCAGCCTTCTCTCAAATGAAAAAGTCGGCTTTAGGTACTACGGCGAATTCTTTATATTCAACGCGTGGAATTCGCAGATTGAGCGCATTAATCGCTTCTATCCATTCTTCTCTCTGCGCTATTCACTCAACCTGCGCAAGCAACGTAAGGCATGGAAATACTTTAAATTTGAGACTACTTCACTCGATGCCCACCGCACCATGGCAGCTATTCAAAGCCTTCCAGGAATTCACATCATCAAGATATTTCCGCAACATCTTTCGGATCCACTTCTGCAATCAATCATCGCAGAATTTAAGCCACACATCATTTTCCTTCGCAGAAATCACCTTGATCGCTTTGTCTCCCATAAGAAGGCGAATGCATCAGGTAAGTGGCATACAGCAAGTACATCTGATCTCGTCATCGATTTAGATCCTCGTGAATTCGATACCTTTATTACTAACTACACAAAGTTTTATACTGATTACTTCCACTTTGCAAAGTCACAGGGTTGCCCAGTTCTGGATGTGGACTTTGTTGATCTGCATAATCCTGAGAAGGTTCGTCAGATTCAAAAGTTTGCGCAATTCGATGATTTCACCGATTGGGACAAATTAACTCTTGCTCCAACTACGGTAAAGCAGGATCGCTCCAGCAAGGTTCAAGAAGATTTCTTAGCCAAGACTGGGAAGTCTCAAGCAGATTATGAATTTAAGGCTGTGACCTCATGAGTAAGATTCCAGCAATCCTCAAAGAGCTTGAGAACGAGTCGATAGAGATTCTTCGCGAGACAGCATCTGGATTTAAGAAACCAGTAATGATGTATTCGATTGGTAAAGATTCCTCGGTCTTGTTGCACCTGGCTCGCAAAGCTTTCTATCCATCACCTATTCCTTTCCCTCTTTTACACGTGGATACGACATGGAAATTCAGAGAAATGATCTCTTTCCGCGATCGCATCGTCGCTGATACCAAATCACAGCTCATTGTTCACACCAACCAAGAAGGTGTTGAAGCCAACATCAATCCTTTCAACACAAATGCCTCTGAATACACACGTGTAATGAAGACAGTCGCGCTTCGCCAAGCACTTGATATGCATGGATTTGATGCCGCTATCGGTGGATCTCGCCGTGATGAAGAGAAGAGCCGTGCGAAGGAGCGAATCTTTAGCGTGCGCGATCCTGGACATCGCTGGAATCCCCGCGAACAACGCCCTGAACTGTGGCGTACTTACAACACTCGACTTGCTCCAGAACAAACCATGCGCGTCTTTCCAATCTCTGATTGGACTGAAGCTGATATTTGGCATTACATCCTGCAAGAGCGCATTGAGGTAAACCCACTGTACTTTGCGCAAGAGCGTCCTATGGTCCAACGCGGTGATCAGATGATCATGGTCGATGATGATCGATTCCAGCTTCGTGATGGTGAAACTCCATTTATGAAGATGGTTCGCTTCCGCACTCTAGGTTGTTATCCACTCACCGCAGCTGTTGAATCAACTGCGACAACAATTGAAGAAGTTGTTGAAGAGGTGCTTCAAGTCAAACTCAGTGAACGTGCCACACGTCTGATCGATGGAGATAATGAAGACTCCATGGAGAAGAAAAAGACTGAAGGGTATTTCTAGTGGCCGGGGCAATTGTTCGTCTTCTTACATGCGGAAGTGTTGATGATGGCAAGAGCACGCTCATTGGCCGTCTTCTTGTTGAGACAGACAGCATTCCACACGACACCATCGGAGCTGCTCGTAAGGTGCGCCGTAGCGGTTCAACAATTCCTGCAGGTGAAATTGATTTCAGTTTGCTTACCGATGGACTAGAAGCAGAGCGCGAACAAGGCATCACTATCGATGTTGCATACCGTTCTATGTCTCTTCTGGACGGCAAGCGACTGATTATTAGTGATGCCCCAGGACATGAGCAGTACACGCGAAATATGGTTGTTGCCGCATCTCGCGCCGATATTGGCCTCGTGTTAATCGACGCGATGAAGGGTGTTCGTACACAGACTCTTCGCCATCTCACAATTTGTTCTTTGATGGGCGTCTCCCGCGTAATCATCGCAATCAACAAATTAGATGCGATGGGCTACAAGCAAGAAGTCTTCGATGCGATATCTGCGGATATTCAGCGTGCAGTAGAGCGTCTTGATGTTAAGGACATTCACATTATTCCGCTGAGCGCACTTGCTGGCGATAACGTCGTATATCCAAGTACACAGATGCCTTGGTACACCGGACAGACTTTGCAAGATGCGATTCAGAGCTGGCAGAAGGCTAAAGACCCATCAGCAAGCGGACTCATGCGCATTCAAATGATTGCTCGCGCAGATAACTTCCGCGGAGTATCTGGCACCGTTCGCCGTGGCACATTCTCGCAAGGTGAAGAGATCACAATCTTTCCGAGTAATCAGAAGGCGACCATCTCATCGATTGTCACCTTTGAAAATGAAATCAAGAAGGCCGACACCGATGATGCGGTGACGCTTGTTCTGACACCAGAAGTAGATGCAACCAGAGGCGATGTCATCGCAGCATCAAAGGATGATCTTGTTGCTGCAGATCGCTTTGCAGCGCACGTCGTCTGGCTCAATGAAGACCCTTTGATTCACAGTCGTTCATATTTGATGATTAGTGGGCCATCAACAACGCCAGCAATCATTACCAAGATTCGTCACAAGATAGATGTCAACACCGGCGAACACATCTCATCAGATACCTTAAAGATGAATGAGATCGGTGATGTTGAAATCGCATCCGATATTCCATTAGTACTGCGCCCATATAGTGATGATCGCGAATTCGGAAACTTCATTCTCGTCGATCGTCTAACGCTAAAGACTGTTGGCGCTGGAATGATTCGCCACTCATTGCGACGTGCCTCCAATGTGACCCATCAAGATTATGAAGTAGATAAGGTCCAACGCAGCGCACAGAAGAATCAGAAATCACGCGTTGTCTGGCTTACAGGTCTCTCTGGTTCTGGAAAATCAACAATTGCAAATGCGCTGGAGAAGAGACTCTTTGCTCAAGGTGCCCACGCCTATGTTCTCGATGGCGATAACTTACGTCTTGGCCTAAACATGGATCTCGGATTTACTCCTGAAGATCGTGCAGAAAATGTGCGTCGCGTCTCTGAAGTTGCAAAGCTCATGGTTGATTCAGGACTTATTGTGATCTCAGCACTTGTTAGTCCATTTGAGGTTGATCGCCAACGCGCAAAGAGCATCTTTGAAGAAGGTGAATTCCTCGAGATCTTCGTTGATACACCTGTAGAAATTTGCCGTGCGCGTGATCCTAAGGGTCTCTATAAGAAATCTGCTGCAGGTGAAATTCCTAACTTCACCGGCGTTGGTCAAGATTATGAACGCCCATCACATCCTGATTTAGTGATTGATGGCACCGCGCCGATCGATGAGAGCGTGGAGAAGATCCTTAAGATTCTCCTATGAACTGGATTCTCTTTGCCTTCGTAGGAACCATTGCACAGCTCATTGATGGTGCACTTGGTATGGGCTTTGGCCTTACCAGTTCGACGCTTCTTGTGACTCTCGGCGCTTCCGCTGCAGTGGCTTCTGCCGCCGTTCACTTCGCTGAAATCGGTACAACTCTGGCCTCTGGTGCTTCACATTGGCATGCAGAAAACATTGATAAGAAGATCTTGCTTCGTCTAGCTATCCCAGGAGGAATAGGCGCGTTCCTGGGAGCAACATTCCTTTCATTTATTGATCTATCAAGTTCCAAGATCTTTATCTCGACTCTTTTGCTCTTCCTTGGATTTCTACTGCTTTATCGCAACGTCTTCAAGACTGAAGGCCAAGTAAACATGATTGAAATTAAGAACCCAAAGTTCTTGAGCTATCTCGGATTTACTGGTGGGTTTGTTGATGCATCAGGTGGCGGTGGATGGGGACCTATTGTTACTCCAACTCTTATTTCAACAACTTCGACTGAACCACGCAAAGTAATCGGAACAGTCAGTGCCGCCGAATTCGTAGTTGCAGTCGCTGCCTCTGTCGGATTCCTTGCACAGATTGGTCGCATTGATATCGATTGGGCAATCGTTGGCGGCCTAGCCCTAGGTGGAACAATTGCAGCACCCTTTGCAGCCAAGCTCGTTGGAATTCTCCCAGCTAAGCAACTTGGCATCGTAGTTGCCGTTGCTATTATTGTTCTTAACGCCGTAGCGATCATTCGAGCATGAGCGGGAGCATCTCATGCGTTTTCTACTCTCAGTAATCGATTCAGCATCTCGAACCGGATCAACTGATGAGATGGCAGCTATCGATATCTTCAATGAAAAATTGCAGAACAATGGCCACTGGATCTTTGCATGTGGTGTTGATTCACCACTGACAGCAAAACTAGTAGACAACCGCGCTGGCGCAGCAATCACACGGGATGGTTCATACGTTGATAACGACGAATTCCAAAGTGGTTTCTGGATTATTAATGCAGCAGATTTTGATGAAGCGATGGCGCTAGCCCACGAGGGATCTCAGGCCTGCAATCGTAAGGTTGAGGTTCGTCCACTACTTTGAAGTAGTATTGATTCATGACAATGGAGTCAGCTCTTGAAACTGCCCGCACTCAATTAAGGCGGGCGGTAGAACTTCTTGGCCTATCCGAGAACGATTGGCAAACTCTTTCAACACCAAGACGTATTCTCGAAGTGGCAGTCCCGCTTCGCCGTGATAACGGCAGTGTAGAGATGTACAAGGGCTTCCGAGTTCAGTATTCGACTACTCGTGGGCCATCCAAAGGTGGCGTTCGATTCCATCCAAAGATTGATATGGATGAAACGGTTGCGCTAGCGATGCTCATGACATGGAAGTGTGCTCTTACCAACTTGCCTTATGGCGGAGCTAAAGGTGGAATCGCAGTCGACGCTCACACACTCTCCCTTGCAGAGAATGAACGACTCACTCGTCGATATACATCAGAAATCCTTCCCATCATCGGACCAGAGCGAGATATTCCGGCACCGGATGTCGGCACTGATGAACGAAACATGGCTTGGATGATGGATACGTATTCAGTGAACGCAGGTTTCTCTGTTCCGGGCGTTGTGACTGGTAAGCCTATTGTTTTAGGTGGATCGCTTGGAAGAACTTCAGCCACTGGTGATGGTGTTGCAATCTCTACAATTGAAGCATTGCGCGTTAAAGGAATTAATCCTCAAGGAGCAACTGTTGCTATTCAAGGTTTTGGAAAAGTTGGATACTGGGCCGCAATCGCCCTTGAAAATCTAGGGCTAAAGGTTGTCGCAGTTAGTGATGTCCGAGGTGGAGTAACTGGATTCGCCTCAGTTTCTCAATTATGGAAACACTTTCAAGAACATGGAAATCTCATCGCTCCTGGCACAGAAAAATTGACTCACGAAGAACTACTTCACTTGGATGTTGATGTTCTTATTCCAGCAGCTTTGTCAGATTCAATCACAGGCATTTCAGCTTTGGGCATTAGAGCAAAAATCATTGTGGAGGGCGCAAATGCTCCTACAACCCCAGAAGGAGATCAGATTATCAATGACAAGAATATCTTGGTTGTGCCAGATATTTTGGCTAACTCGGGCGGTGTAATTGTCTCTTACTTTGAATGGGTTCAGGATAAGCAGAACTATTTCTGGACCGCTGAAGAGGTAAGACAGAATCTCAATGACATCATGATGAAGTCATTTCATGAGGTTGAAAATATGGCTAGCGAGAAAAAAGTTTCTTGGCGAGAAGCAGCCCACATGATTGGGGTTTCCAGAGTGGCTGAAGCGCATAGATTGCGTGGACTCTACCCATAAAAAGAAAAGCCCTTGGTGTGAAAGGCACCAAAGGCTTAACTCGTGCGCGCGAAGGGATTCGAACCCCTAACCTTCTGATCCGTAGTCAGATGCTCTATCCGTTGAGCTACGCACGCATATTCGGTTGTGAGCGCTCATACTACCCGTTTTCCTAAACCCACCCAAATGCGTGCGTAAAGAAAGAGGGGCACCTGCGATTTTTCGCAAGTGCCCCTCTTTCTTACTTAACTGCCTTATCTAATTAGCCGACCTTCTTAGTGCGGCCATCTGCTACTGGAACTTGTGTGACCTTTCCAGCAGCCATATCAGCCTTGAGTGCATCTACGAAGATATCGAGTAGAGCGCCCTTGACCTTAGCTTGTGCAGGAGAGAACACATTGAGATATCCATCGCCACCATAGATTAAGAAATCAAGTGTGGTGAGTGAGTATTCCTTGCTGTCCTTAGCAATTGCTGTGCCATCAAGAGTTGTCACCGAAACGACTCGGCTACCGACTGGCTTTGATGCATCGAATGTGAACTTGAATCCTGAGATCTGAGGGAAACGTCCATCACCTGGATAGTTTCCACCGACACCATTTTCAAGTGCTTTCCAAAGGTTTGCACCAGTCACAACTGTTGTTGCTACCTGGTTTCCAAATGGGAAGACGGTAAATGCGTCACCGAGCGTGACATCGAGTGCACCAGTTCCTGTTCGGACTAATCCGGTTACAGCTGGTGTGTATGTCTTTGCAGGGAATGTATCGCGGATACCGCCACCGTTCTGGATTGCAAAGTCAGTCTTGTACTTGGCACGCATGAGATCTGCGATGTAGTTACCCATTGGTGTTTCTCCTGAGCGTTCTACCGCTGGTGATCCACCACGTGGGAATGTTGCAGATACTTGACCAATCTTGACATCAAGCTTGGCAGAAAGTTGATCCTTGTACTTCTTTACCATCGCGGCAGCTGTTGCATCCTGTGTTGTCACAGTGCTCACAACACCAGTGTTGATCGTTGCTGCTGCAGCTTTTAGAACGTGCTGGATTGACTGTCCAACGACTTTGCCTGCACGAATACAGATCTGGGTACGTGTGTACTCAACACCTGAGTTGCGAGTTTGACCCAAAACAACTGGTTCAACGCGTGCTGAACCTGGAATCACTGACGCATATGTCTGGTGGCTATGTCCGCCATAGATTGCGACAGCACCTTTGATCTGTGAAGCCAATAGATTGAGGTCGCCTTTAGCGGTGCCATCGGCATTTTCCAACCAACCTTGGTGAAGCAGAGCAATAACCATCTCTGCACCAGCGGCTTTTGCTTCTTTAATTGCGCTATTAACGCCTGCAACGCCTGGATTGATGGTTATCGTCTTCTTAGCTCCAGATGCATCTTTGTAATCAAGGTTTCCTGGGAAAACTTGTTCGATAGTTTCTGGTGTATTTGAGCCAACGACACCGATCTTGACGCCGCCGCGGTCAATGATCGTGTAGTTCTTTACGCTCTTAGTGCCCGACTTCATAGCACCCAATGAATCTGGATTGTAATTTGAAACAACCCACTGGAAGTCAGATGCCCCGATTACTTTATTAAAGTGGTCCAGATTGCGATCATGCTCGTGGTTACCTAATGTCGAAACATCAAGCTTTGCGAGATTGAGCGATTCAATCGTTGGAAGCTCTTCAAACTCTGTTGAAATTGGTGGCGCTGCACCGATGTTATCTCCAGATGAGAGAGCAACTGTTGCAGGATTTGCTGTGCGATCAGCCGCCCAGTTACTCGTAAGAAGTGCTGCACCGAATGAGTTGCCGACTTCGATCGCACCATGAAGGTCGCTGAGTTGTAGAACTTGCACTGCTCGGTTTTGTGCAGATGCAACAGTTGCTAATTCAGCGGCTGTATAACTCTTATTTGATGCGGCTGGTTTTGAAAATCCGTAAGCACTAACTGCCTGGACTACCGGAGTTCCTCCTGGCTGGCCCACAACTACAGGCATTGTCACAACTGTGTTGCTTTTGGCCGAAACAAAAATTGGACATGATCCTGGACCGGCAGAGACAACGTAACCAGTAATTGCTGGTGTAACTGTTGTTGATGGCGTCCATTTGACTACAACGCCGCGAGAATTGAAATATGAGGTGACATTTGTCGGTGCGCCCGGAAGCGAATACGTATTCGCCTGCGCTGTTGGAGCTACTAGAGAAACTAGTAGCGTTGATGCCAGGGCAAGTGAACCCAAGCTGAGGATTTTTTTGAGTCTGAGGGTTGTCTTCATAAGCGCATATTAGTCAGCGCCTGATCAACCACTGGCACTTTTAGGTTAAAACGAGATGGAGTCAAAGTTAAATTTAAATTTTGGCCATTCTCAAAAGTTCATCTCTCGAAACACTCTTAACCCGAGGTTTACCCTTTGCCTCACCCGCTGCAACTTCAGTGGCATTTATAGCCTCCCAATGAGACTGGGTGACAACGACTGCGTTACCAAGCAATTCGGTGATATCACCGGCGGTTTTCGGAACTCTTAAATCGTCCACCAATAACTTCATTACATCTGTTGAGTCTGATTTGTTTGTACCAATGACACCTGAAGGTCCGCGCTTGGCCCAACCAACAACATAAACATTGTCTCCGACACGACCATCGGAATTTACAACTTTGCCGCGCTCGTATGGAATCCCTGTAAGCGGTTCCGCTTCGTAACCAATTGCGGTAATGACTAGGCCACATTTGATCGAAAACTCTTCATCAGTACCGGTCTTAGTAAAGACAACTTCCTGAACTTTTCCTTCACCGCGAATCTGTTTCGGTGTTGCTAGAAACTGAAACTTCATGGTGCGTTCGTGTCCTGCCGGCACTTGATCTGCAATTAAAGCCATTGCATCAAGATTGCTCTTTACATCTTTCTCAATATCTTCACCCACGCGCTCTAACGCTTCTGCGATATCACGCTTTTCGATGATGACATTGGTGTGTTCAAGTTTTGGAAGCTCACGTAATTCGGGAGATGTGAAGGCCGCATGCTCAGCCCCGCGGCGAGCGCTAATTACAACATTGCGTACTGCACTCGACTTAAATGCAGTGATCGCGTGATCTGCGGTATCTGTGGGATCAAGCTCGCTTGGCTCCAGCGCCAACATACGTGCCACATCCATTGCAACATTTCCCGCGCCAATGACTACAGCAGTAGATGTACTTAGATCCACGCTCTCGTCTTTAAAGTCAGGGTGAGCGTTATACCAAGGCACAAATGTGGCTGCAGACATCGAACCCGGCAGATCTTCACCCGGAATTCCTAACTTCTTACCTAGTGATGACCCTGTTGCAATAACTACTGCGTCATAGCGAGCTTTGAGATCCTCCATCGAAACATCTTTACCGAGCTCCACATGCGCAAAGAGGCGCACATTTCCGGCTGTTGCTACCTTCTCGAAGACCTTTGCCACAGTCTTAATCTTTGGATGATCGGGTGCCACACCGCTACGTACTAAACCCCATGGAGTTGGTAGGCGTTCGATCAAATCAATTGAAAATGTCAGCTCTTCGTTCTGCAGATTCTGCAGTGCTTGGGCGGCAAAGTAGCCGGCAGGTCCTGCTCCGACGATTGCTACCTTGTAATGAGCCATAGCCGCAGTCTATTGGATGGAGGGATATTCTTAACTCTATGTCTGAGAACAAGGTAGTTCCTGCAAAGTTACCGTCAAATCAGTTCGATCACTTCTATCGCGGTGGAGATCGCATCGGCGCGCTGCGTCACGGACCCGGTGGCCCAATGCGTCCAGAGGAATGGATTGGCTCTGTTACAACGAGATTTGGTGCCAGCGAACAAGGTCTATCAAAACTTCCTGATGGCACATTTCTCAAAGATGCAATCGCGTCCGATCCCATCGCATGGTTAGGTGAAGAACATTTCAACCACTTTGGATTAAGCATTGAGGTTCTCGTTAAGTTACTTGATCCGGATCAACGACTACCTGTTCACTTCCATCCCAACAAAGCATTTGCAAAGCAGCATTTAGGACTGGATCATGGCAAGACAGAGGCGTGGATTATTTTGGAAGCACCAGTAGGTGCTGGTGTTGGCCTTGGATTTAAAGAGAAGCAGAATAAAGAAGATCTACTTAAATTAGTTCGCGATCAAGATTCGCAGGCGCTCTTGGCTTCACTTCGTCGCTCAGAAGTTGCAGTAGGAGATGCCATTCTTGTTCCTGCAGGAGTTGCGCACGCAATCGATTCCGGAATATTCGTCCTGGAGCTTCAAGAACCTACTGATTTATCAGCACT
>Ga0208596_1000078_pt1 | contig 32279 bp, 33 predicted proteins | sample LakMenEpi12Jul11_FD_150686 | JGI IMG/M metagenome (GOLD analysis project Ga0208596, IMG submission 150686) | Freshwater microbial communities from Lake Mendota, WI - 12JUL2011 deep hole epilimnion (SPAdes) | ecosystem: Environmental > Aquatic > Freshwater > Lake > Epilimnion/Euphotic zone ...
GGTTACTTCCATGGGTCCATCACCAGTACGAGGTTTCATGGCTGCCATGGGGAGAACTCCTTTGATACTTAAATGTCGGCCAAATTGCGCCGCTGATTACTGCAGAGGAGAAGTATCTCGCAGAAGTGGCTGAGTATGAAATCGGCGGTTGAATCAGCCCATCCCGAGCAGGGCGGTAATGCGAGTTTTTCCTGAGGCCATCACCGTTGAGACTGACTTTTCGGGAACGCCCAAAAGGGTGGCGATATCTCCGGTTGCCATCTGGCGAAGGTAATGGAGCGAAAGGATTATTCGCTCCTCCTCGGGCAACTGCGCCAAAGCCTCAGCCAAGGTAAGGGGGGCAGTCATAGCCCCAAGGTTACTCGCGTGGGCGCAGTGATGTGGAGAGGCGAGCCAAAGAGATTCGCACCCCAACCCAGAGAAAAGGTGCGATCGCTAGAAACTTTATGCGAGAACACTCAATTGTCTCAGACCAATTGAATTTAGTTGATGTGGAGTTAATTGGTGAGAGCGCAAATGAACCGGTTCCTTTAAGAATTTTTCCGGTATGCACTACATCGCAAATTTCTGGTGGCTGCCACTTTGTAACAACCATGGTGTCTAAAAGACCCAGCGCTGAAAACTTCGGATAGAACTTATATAGCGGACCAGTAAATGCTGAGATCGAAGTACCAACGCCTTCGCGAATTTGTGAAGTGACCCAAACTTTAGTTTGCAGCATCCAATCGCCTTGTGATTCCCAATCAGCAATCGCCGCCCAAGCGCGTTCTTGAGAACATGGCAGGTTGATTGTGATTCGAAGTGTGTTTGACATTTGATGGCGCTACTAACTACTAGATTTATTGGATGAATTATTGGATGAATTATTAGTTGCGATATCCAACGCCTGATCTACGCTCTTTGCCCAATGTAGAAGTTCGCGCTGCCCTGGCTTTACAAAACCATGTTCTTCTAGATGATCAATCAAAGTAGCAAGCGGGGCATATACATCATGGGGATCTAAGATAATTACTGGCTTGTTATGGAACTTTAGAAAACGTCCTACCCAAATTTCGAAGAGTTCTTCTAGCGTTCCGATGCCACCAGGTAGCGCTATAAAGGCATCTGAAAGATCTTCAATCATCGCCTTTCGATTGCGCATCGAATCCACGATATGCAGTTCATCGCACTCTTTATCGGCAAATTCAATATCTACTAAGCGCTGCGGGATAACTCCGATTGTTTTGCCACCGGACTCGCGAGCACCGCGGGATACCGCTCCCATCGCCGAAATATGTCCACCACCTGAGACCAATTCCCAAGAGCGAGCGGCGATTCCTGCACCTAGCGAATGAGCCAGATCGATGTATTTGGGATCGATGGCTAGCGATGACGAACAGTAAACGGCGATACGCATGTGGCAAAGGATAGGGGTTAGGCTTATCGCATGTCTGCTTCGCAAAATTCGCCACATCTGGCATCTGGCCACGGAATTGCAACTTACTCTGGAGAAACACTTTTAGATGCCTGGTTCCCAGAACCAGTTCTTGGAAAATCTCAGGGTGCAAAGACTTCAACTGCAACTGCTTCGCTAGCCGAACTTGCCGGGGTCGATGAAGTTAGGAAAGTTAGACGCGAAGTTATCTCAATTGAGATAGATCTAAACATGGCTCCAACAAGTGCTGCCGATGCCTATCTACGCCTTCACTTACTCTCACATCGCTTAATCAAGCCACATGGCGCGGTTATGGATGGCATATTCGGGTTGCTCGCCAACGTTGTTTGGACATCTGCTGGCCCGTGCGCAGTTGATGGTTTTGAATTAATTCGTGGTGCGCTGCGAAACAAATATGGCCATGTCACAGTATTCGGCGTAGATAAATTCCCACGAATGGTTGATTACGTAATTCCATCTGGTGTCCGCATTGCAGATGCTGATCGCGTGCGACTCGGTGCGCATCTGGCCTCTGGCACAACTGTTATGCATGAAGGTTTTGTTAATTTTAACGCCGGCACCTTAGGGACATCCATGGTGGAAGGGCGAATATCAGCGGGCGTGGTTGTCGGTGACGGAAGTGATGTCGGTGGTGGCGCTTCAATTATGGGCACCTTAAGCGGCGGCGGTAAAGAAGTTATCTCAGTTGGAGAAAAATGTTTGCTAGGAGCTAACTCTGGACTTGGAATTTCACTTGGTAACAACTGCGTAATTGAGGCAGGAACTTATATAACTGCGGCATCAAAGGTAAAACTTCCAGATGGTGAAATTGTAAAAGCTGCTTCTCTATCTGGTGCAAGTAACTTACTGTTCCGTCGTAATTCTCTCAGCGGTGGTTTAGAAGTTGTAATGCGTACAGGTACTTGGGGTGGTTTGAATTCCATCCTTCACGCTAACTGAGTAAAAAATCGAGATTAATTCAGTGAGAACCATGCTGAAGGTAGTTTGCTACGGCTTCTAAAAGTTTCACCGCGAAGTACAGCAAATGATCCATCTGAGCTAATAGCTTGAATCAGCGCAACAGAACCAGCTGGGTTAATTGATAGCACCGCCAAAGAAATGACATCCGGCAGCGCAAATGCTTGTGCAATAACTGCTTGAGGTATTTCTCTGGTCCATGATGCAAAGCGTGGATTAAAAGCGATATCAACGCTGGCGCTATCAGGAACGCTAACTGTGTAAGGGGTTGCAGTACCCCAGGCGTGCTCTGAAGTTTCGGTTGTACCGCCCGATGATGAAGAGAAGTAAGCAGTGATTGGGCGACCTTCGTAGGTAATTATCAATCCTGCAGTTCGATTAACCGCTGCCTTCCAAATTTCCCCAAATCTTGGTTCGCTCTCTTTTGAATAACCAGCAAAGTTTTGATCATTGATCGTTGCGTATAAATGACAATCACATGCGCTGCGAATCTTCGTTGACTTGGCCAAGGCGTAAGTTCGGGAGGCGATTGCTTGTGCATCTAACGCTTGGGTGGGCCAAGAGGATGGAACTTCGCCAATCCCCCATAAATACTCATCTTGCAGGCGCACAGAGTTGATTATCGCCATTCGCTTTCCCAATTTTTTATCTCTAATTACTTTAAGGGATATCTGCCCATGGCGATATTTTTTCGTTGCGCCATTCGTTGTCAGCGAAATAACGGTTGGTGAACCATCTTGATAGCGCGTTCCCGACCAACGTAGCGTAAAAGTACTTCCAGATGTAACTGCTTTGGTGGTGGTTCCCCGGGTGGTGCTAATTGCAATTAGCCCATCAGTTAGATTTAAATTCAGGAATGTTCTACTTGGAAAGGTAAGTAGTGGTGTAGCGGTTTGAGTTTCACTTAACTCACCCTCATACAACTGCAGAACTGCGCCTTTTGAATCACTTCTTAGCTTCGCAGAGGTAAGTAAGTTGCCAATGTTTATTCTAAGAATTTGGGTATCGGTAACTGTCTCCACCATGGTTCCGGTGTAGTAGTACTGCAAAATTGCGGTCGCAGATTCACCAGCTAAAGCTTTTGCCCGCGCACCGATCTGGCTCATGCCGACGCCATGGCCGTAGCCACTTCCTTGAAATGCGAAAGTAGCTGGAACGGTCTCAGCGTTTGCAGCGTTTGGCAGAAGTGTTATCGGTGAGATCGCAAGCGAGATCACAACCGCAATCAAAGATTTCTTAGACATCCTCATTTGATGCTGCGCTCTTTCCGACCTGCATAAATTCACGATATTGCTTGATAATCTCCGCTGGATTTCCGCGCGCCATCAACGTGCCCTTATGGAGCCAGGCAACTTCATTGCAGACATCTTCGATCGTTGCCATTGCGTGGCTAACCAAAATAAGCGCGCGGTCTGCGGTGCGTAACTCTTTAATACGATTCAGGCTCTTCTCTTTAAAGTGCGCATCACCAGTGCTGAGAGCCTCATCAACTATCAAAATATCTGGCTGCACCGTTGCGGCTACTGAAAATGCTAGGCGCGCATACATTCCAGATGAATAAGTGCGCATTGGGGCATCAATGGCATCTCCTAACTCTGAAAAATCAGCGATCGCATCGAACTGGCTATCAATTTCTGCGCGTGACATTCCTGCAGCAAGTCCACCTAAATAGACATTGGCGCGCCCGGTCATGGAAGGGTTAAAGCCAACCCCAAGAGCAAGAAGCGTGCTAACTGAGCCGTGGACTTCAATACGTCCTTGAGTTGGAGGAACAATTCCTGAGATAACGCGCATCAGTGAAGATTTACCAGCGCCGTTTGATCCGATTACACCGAGCACGGTGCCATAGCGAACATCAAGATTGACGTTATTGAGTGCGTTAACTACGCGAGTGTGTTTGCTGGAGCGTCCAATAGTTTTAAGACGCGCTTTTAGCGTTGGTCGCTTAACGATTGAAGTTTTATAGGTCAGTCCAACGTTCTGCACCGAAACAGCGAGGCCATTTTTTGGGTGAATTGAATTTTGTGAATTAGAGGCGGACAGCGAAATCACGCTCCCTAGATAGGAAGAAGTAAGTACCTAAAGAGAAGATTGCTAGCGCCCAGATAAGTGCGTGAATTAAAGAGAATAGATCTGGCGTTTGGGCATAGACCATTACTTGTGACCATGCATCGAGAAGATAGAAAATTGGATTTACTATCTCAAAACGTTTTAATTCATCTGATAGGTCGCTTGCCTGATAAAGGATCGGAGATAAGTAAAGAAGGCTGCGAGTCATGTAAGGCAGGAAGCTTGCGATATCTCGGAAGTAGACATTGATACAAGAGATCAGAATTGCCATTCCGAGCCCCATCAGCAAGGCAATCACCATTATTGGAATCGCCCAAAACATATTCCAGGAGTATTCCAAACCAAGGACAGTGCGCATGATGAAAAATACAAATAGCGTTGGGATAAATTTAAATAAGGCAATTACCGATGCCGAAATTGGAAGCATTATGCGCGGGAAGGCGGTATTTAAAATCAAGCGCTGCCCAGCGGTAATCGATTTAACGCCGCCGCTCAAACTATTGCTAATTAAATAGAAGAGAAAGAGGCTGGCAGTTAAATTCCCATACCTGATCGCATCGCTATGGCCGCCAATGATGTAAATCAGAAGAAAGTAGACACCTGATAAGAGCAGCGGATTTAAGACCAACCAAAGCTGGCCGAAGACCGAGCCATAGTTTTGTTCGCGGAGTTCAGAGCGAGAAAACTCTGAGATAAACGAGCGGCGCGCCCAAAGGGAGCGCAGGTATAAACCCAGCGGCGGCAGGCCAGCGCGAAAGGGTTCGTAGATGGTTACAGGAGCGCTCATATGGGTAAAGGCTACCGCAGCGCTTTAGTTGAGGTGATGAACCCCGCACCCCAAGCGAAATGCATTGTTGGAATTATCGCAAGAAGTGAAAAGAATTCACGAATTGACCGCGAAATTAGTAGAGCAGATGCGCCGATGAATACTCCATAAACTGCCACCGGCAAATAGAGAATCGGATGAAGTAAAGATCCGGCAATTACAGAAGTCGCGCATCCAAGCAGAGTTACTGGCGGTGCTAGATAACGCAAATTAATTGTTCCGCTGTGGCTACGTGAAACAACTCTTCGCCAAGTTCCATACTGAAAATACTGTTTCGCTAGCTTTCTCAAATTTGGGCGCGGGCGATATGTGACTTGCAATCTCGGATCGAAGTAAATCAATCCTCCGTTCTTGCGCAAGCGATAATTTAACTCCCAATCTTGGGCTCGGGTATATCGCTCATCAAAGCCACCTGCTTGGTTAATTGCTGCACGTTTAAATGCTCCGAGGTAAACGGTGTCAACTTCTCCCGCTTCTCCACCTGTGTGAAAGCGTGATGCTCCAACTCCCAATGGACTGCGCATCGCACGAGCAACTGCCTTTTCAAAGCTGCTTACACCTTCTGCAGCCATTACTCCACCTACATTTACGGCGCCAGTTTGTTCAAGAATTTCAACGGCGAGAGTTAGATAGTTTTGTGGAATTTTCGCATGGCCATCAACGCGAACAATTATTGGGTGTGTAGAAGCGGCTACCGCCAAATTGAGTCCAGCTGCTGTTTTTCCAGTTGGGTTGGCTACCAATTTAACTCGCGAATCTCTGGCTGAAAGCGACTTTGCAATTTCATCTGTGCGATCTTGAGATGGTCCAAGAGCGAGAATTACTTCAAAGGCCCCGCGATAATCCTGGGACAAGATTGCCGATATAGATTCTGCTAAGTGCGCTTCTTCATTTAGAACGGGAAGAATCACGCTAACTGCTGGTGAGACAGATAACTCGCCCATATATGTCGACATAACCCCTCTACGCTATCGCCCAAGTAGAGTTCGTATGTGAAATCGACGCGAGCAATAAAGGTTATTACATCACTTTCTGTGGGTGTTGTTCTTCTCGCATCGCTATCCTGGATCGGATTAGGCCAGGTAAGCGGCAGGATCGATCGCATCAGCGTCTTTGCTGGGCTAGATAATCGCCCTGAGAAAACATCTAAAGCTCTAAATTATTTGTTGGTTGGTTCAGATACTCGTGAAGGTCTAACCAAAGAAGAGATGAAAGCTCTTCGCGTTGGAAATGCGCAAACTGCTGCTGGTGGAAGATCTGACACGATGTTGTTGGTTCATATCAGCAAGAAACGCGATAAGGCATTTCTGGTATCGCTTCCGCGTGATTCGCTCGTAACAATTCCGGCGCATTTAAGTACTGATGGGAAATCACAGATTCCAGATCGTGAGAATAAGTTAAATGCCGCATTCGCTTTTGGTGGCGCACCGCTACTAATTGAAACCATTGAACGTGCTACAAATCTAAAGATGGATCACTACATCGAAGTAAGTTTCGCTGGATTTGCAGGGATTGTGGATGCGCTAGGCGGAATCGAAGTTTGCACGAAGGTAGATATCGATGACCCAAAGAGCCACCTAGTTCTTGACGCCGGCACGCATACCCTTGATGGAATTGAATCTTTGAAATATGTGCGTACTCGTGACTTTGATGGACGAGGTGATATCGGGCGTATGCAACGTCAACAACAATTTATGAGTTCTGTAATTAAGAAGGCGACAAGCACTGGAGTGCTCCTAAATCCAATTAAATTAGTCAACTTTATGAATGCAGCGATCTCTACCGTCAAAATGGATGAGAACTTAAGCAAAGATGATTTATTAGATCTGGCAAAACAGATGCGCGGACTTTCTTCCGGAAATGTTCGTACTTTGACCGTTCCGCTCAAGACTGCAAATGGCAGACATCCCACCGCCGGCTCGGTTGTAATTTGGGATCCAGTGTTAAGCGCTGAATTGTGGACAAGAATCCGTGATGATGCAGCGCTGGTAGATGTAGTAACTCCATCACCATCACCAAGTTCATCTGCATCTGCTAAGCCAGTCATTGTCGATAAATTTAAGACGCGTACCGCAGCGGAAAATCCATGCGGGGAAATCAAATAGAAGGTGCTTTAGACTAAAACCCTATGAAACTCTCAGTTATTGGTTGTGGCTATCTCGGAGCCACTCATGCAGCATGTATGTCATCACTTGGATTTGAAGTTGTCGGCGTTGATACCGATCAACATAAAGTAGATCTACTCTCTCGGGGCGAGCTGCCGTTTTACGAACCAGGTTTAGATACCTTGCTCGCAGCAGAGATGAAAACTGGGCGACTCTCATTTACAACAGATTTTTCAGCAGTTGCTGATGCCGACGTTCACTTTATTTGTGTTGGAACACCACAGAGCAAGGATGGCCTTGCTGCAGATTTAACATATGTGAAATCTTCTGTCGCAGCGATCGCACCACACTTAAAAGATGGCGCACTCGTTGTTGGTAAATCAACAGTTCCAGTAGGCACCGCCCAATCACTGCGCGAAATTTTGGCGACATCTGCACCACAGGCTGATTTAGCCTGGAACCCAGAATTTCTTCGTGAGGGTTTTGCCGTTGAAGATACTTTGACTCCTAACCGCCTTGTCGTTGGCGTCGTTAACGATCGCGCTGAAGAGATTCTCAAAGAGGTATACAAGCCAATTATCGATCTTGGAACTCCGTGGATTCGCGCCGATCTTCCAACTGCCGAACTTGTAAAGGTTGCGGCAAACTCATTTCTAGCAACGAAGATTTCATTTATCAACGCCATGGCTGAAGTTTGTGAAGCAGCTGGTGGAGATGTGACTGTGCTTGCAAAAGCGATCGGTTACGACCCACGTATCGGAAATCGTTTCTTACAGGCAGGTATTGGCTTTGGTGGCGGTTGCCTTCCAAAAGATATCCGTGCCTTTATGGCGCGCGCACAAGAACTTGGCGCTGATCAAGCGCTCGAATTCTTACGTGAGATTGATGCCATTAACCTACGTGCACGTCAGCGCGTAATTGATGTTGTACGTGCTGATCTCTCTGAAGATTTAACTCAATATAAAATTGCGGTGCTCGGTGCAACGTTTAAGCCCGATAGCGATGATGTTCGTGACTCCCCAGCTCTTGATATCGCTGCACAACTGCAAGCAGCAGGTGCCACAGTTGTTGTACATGATCCAAAGGGAATCGAACCAGCGCGTAAGCGTTTCCCAAACCTTGATTTCGCCGAGAAAGTTACCGATTGCGTTAAAGGCGCCGATGCCATCCTCCACTTAACAGAGTGGAAGGAGTACCGCGAACTAGATCCATCAGTAATCGGTCAACTCGTTAAATCTAAATTCCTGATTGATGGCCGCAACGCCCTGGATCGCGATAAATGGCGCGCAGCAGGTTGGCGCGTTCACGCTCTCGGTCGCTCAGATTAAATGAACACAAAGTAGTTAAATTAAAAGATTGAAAAGTAGGAAATGTAAGTGATATAAATAGAACAGAGGGAAGGCGTTAGCCCTCCCCCTGTTCGTCCTCGTCTAGGACTTAGCTGGATGGCCCGTCGTTAGTACGGCGGGCTTTTCGCTTTTCTCGACATTCAAATAACGACTTGAATACTTCGAAAAGCAAGCGCAGTAATTGAATTACCGGCTCCATCTTTATCCTCCCCTCTCCTCCAACCTCTGAGATATTCCAGAGGAAGAACTAGGTGACGGATCACTGTTCTACGGTAGGAGGTGACTTGGACGGAGAGAACTTAGATGCAGCAAGTATTGCCAAGACCCACAAACTTGATTCCTGTGGGTAAAAAAGAAGTAAGAATTTAACTGAGAATTATTCGTCTATTTTCGTCGACCAACGTATAGCCAATATCTTGGTAAATCTTGTTACTCGTTGGGTTTTCGGCTTGGGTGTACAGGGTCGGGATAACGCCTTGATTTAATAGCTTTTCAGAGATAGCAGTTGTAATTGCACTTGCATACCCTTTCCTGCGATGCTCAGTCGGCGTGTAGATAGGCCCAATTCGCCCTATGGAAAAGCCATCAAATTTTTGAGTTTCTGAATTACCGCCCATGCAAACCGCTGATCCGTTAATTTCCAACAGTGTGTACCGCCCAGCATCAAGGGCCGTACGTACCAAGCTCGCTAAATTGAAATTTCGCAATCCTGTTTCTTCAATAAAAGCCGTCATCCAACTAAAGACCAGATCAAAATCCTCTGTAGTCGCGGTGCGAATTTCACCAACAGGCTCTGCCGGAATCAATTTCTGGCTTTCGTAAAGAAGTTCTGATTCTTCCTCAACTACTGATTTGCCTGAAACTTTCTCAAGAGAATCGATAACTGATTTAGGACCAGCAAATTCATTAGCTGCTGAATCTTTAACTAAAATATTCGAGTAAATAGATTCAACTGCGGCGCTAGACATTGGGGAAAACACATAGCCATAGGGGACGGTTCTTATCGCTAAACCTTGAATCGCTCCGCCTTCAACGGTTGCCCACCAGAAGTAACCTTCGTAAGTCCGAGAACCGTTTGCCACAGAATTGGCAATCGAAGTTATCAAGCCTGTCCTTACGGGTTCTGAACTACGAAAATCTCTAGTGGCATCGAGGAATTCGGCAGGAGTGTCAAAACGCAGAACTTCCATTGAACAACTTCCTAAAAACCAGTCTTAGTATTTCGACGCGCGTTGAGATTTGCGCCCTTTGCTTTAGCTTCTTCGCGGATATCGGCCAACTGCGCTTCAACTTTCTTAGCCACGTTTGCGTCAGAAGATCCGATTATGCGCGCGGCTAGAAGTCCGGCGTTCTTGGCGTTATCAATTCCTACAGTTGCAACTGGAATTCCCGCTGGCATCTGAACGATTGATAGCAGCGAGTCCATACCTTCTAAATTCTTAAGCGAGACTGGAACACCGATTACTGGAAGCGTTGTAAGCGAGGCGACCATTCCAGGTAAATGTGCGGCGCCACCTGCGCCAGCGATGATTACTTTGTAACCTTTTGAAGCAGCAGTCTTGGCGAACTCAACCATTTCCTCTGGCATGCGATGGGCTGAGACAACATCGGCAGTGTAAGTAATTCCAAAAGAATCAAGGGCCTTCGCCGCTTCTTCCATTACCGGCCAATCAGAATCTGATCCCATGATGATTGCTACATCACTCATCGATTTCTCCGCTCATGTAGTCGCGCGCGTGGGCGATAACTTCAGTTAATTCTAGAAGGTTTTCGCCTACAACGGTAACGTGGCCGACCTTACGCCCCTTGCGGATCTCTTTCTTATATTGATGGAACTTTAGATCTGGGTTTCGCGCCATTAAATGTAGGTAAGGCCGGAACATATCTGTTTTATCGCCACCCAAGATATTTCCCATAACTGCGTAAGAGGCAACCATTGAAGGATCTCCCAATGGAAGATCAAGAATTGCACGCAAATGTTGTTCAAATTGGCTGGTCTTTGCGCCTTCGATCGTCCAATGGCCAGAGTTATGTGGTCGCATTGCTAATTCATTGATAAACATCTCTTTACCTTTTACAAAGATCTCAACTGCCATAACTCCAATTAAAGAAAGGTCGTTCGCAATTGAGAGGGCCAAGTGTTGTGCTTTCTCGGCAAGTTCTGAAGAGAGTTTGGGAGCTGGTGAAATGGTGCTGGTGCAGATGCCATCCAACTGAATAGTTTGGGTTGGCGCCCAAGTAACTGCTTGGCCATGCGCAGATCTGGCCACCATTACCGCTATTTCAAAATCAAATTCAATCAACTCTTCAATTAATAGCTGTGGAATCTCGTTTAATACCTCATCCAACTCATCATGGTTCTTAATCTTCCAAACCCCGCGGCCGTCATATCCCCCGCTGATGCTCTTTGCTATAAATGGGAAATCAAGTAAATCATCGCCATCGTTAATTACTTTCCATTTTGGTGCTGGATATTCAGTTAGTCGCTGGCGCATTAACGCCTTATTTTGCGAATATTGAAAAGAGTCTGAAGTTGGGAAAACTTTGACTCCGGCAGCTTCTAACCCTTTTATTACCGCTAGTGGCACTAGCTCGTGTTCAAAGGTTACGAAATCGCAGTTCTTAGCGAAATCCTTTAGCGCTTCGAGGTCGCGGTAATCACCGACTACATGCGGCGCAATTTGTGCTGCGCTATCTTCTGGACTTTCGGCAAATAGTAAGAGATTTACACCAAGGGCTTCCGCCGGCGCTACCGTCATCCGAGCGAGTTGGCCGGCGCCGATGATGCCGACAGTCGGAAAGCGCTCGTTCACATCACTATCGTAGATGAACTACATCTCCAACGTTAACTTCAGTGCCATCGCTAAGAATTAGCGCGCCCTGTGCGGTGATTGCAGCCGCTTTGCCTTCAATTGAATCTCGCCCAAGCACTTCAACTCGCACTTGGCGTCCGAGAGTCGAACTTACCTGGCGATATTTCTCAAGGAACTCAGTTCCAGAGTCCCAATCCTTGAAGATATTTTCAAAGCGATTTAAAAATGCGCTAAGCAATAAATTGCGATCTAAATTATTTGATCCAGAAAGCGCAAGTGATGTCGCGGTTGGTACAGGAAGTTCATCGGTATCCATTGCAACATTAAGTCCAATCCCAACAATTACTCCATCGCCGATTTGTTGCGCAAGCAGGCCCGCAACTTTCTTATCGTCAATCAAAATATCGTTTGGCCACTTCAGCGAGACTTTATCTGTCATATCTTTAAAAATAACTTCGTGCATCGCTATAGCGGCTAAAAAGGATATGAAACTCCAATCGCTGCGAACACGCTTTGGTTTAAGGAAAAAAGAAAACAAGAGAGCGCTTTCTGGCGGCGCTTCAAAACTTCGATCTAAACGTCCTCTGCCTGCACTTTGAAAATCAGCAACGATTAACTCTCCAGATTTTGCTACTGAAGCGTTAACTAACTCTGCGAGATCGCTTTGTGTTGAAGCAGTGAGATCAACCACGCTTACCCGCCAGTACTGCGAAATATTTGCGTCGATGATCGACTTATTTAGTGGCGCTCTTGGCGCTTGGCTACCCACGACTAGTACCGTAGAGCCATGAGCCCAGATCTGCATACAACTTCAGGAAAAATTGAAGATCTCCGACTTCGTGTCGAGGAAGCGATCCATGCTGGATCAGCGCGCGCCGTTGAAAAGCAGCATGCCAAAGGAAAGTTAACCGCTCGCGAACGTATTGATCTACTCGTTGATGATGATTCCTTTACAGAGATCGATGAGTTTGCTCGCCACCGTTCTACGCAATTTGGAATGGAGAAGAACCGTCCCTATGGAGATGGCGTTGTAATTGGAACTGCCACTGTTGATGGTCGTCCGATCGCGCTTTACTCGCAAGATTTCACCGTTATGGGAGGAAGTCTTGGTGAAGTCCATGCCGAAAAAATTGTAAAGATTGCAGAATTCGCACTTAAGAGCGGAATTCCATTGATTGGAATAAATGACTCTGGTGGAGCCCGTATTCAAGAAGGCGTGGCATCGCTTAATGGATATGGAAAAATCTTCCGTTTAAATACCCGTTCTTCAGGAGTTATCCCTCAGATCTCCTTAATTCTCGGACCTTGCGCCGGCGGTTCTGCTTATTCACCTGCCTTAACTGATTTCACAGTCATGGTTAACGAGACCTCTCATATGTTTATTACCGGCCCCGATGTAATCAAGACCGTCACTGGCGAAGATGTCGGTATGGAAGAACTCGGTGGCGCATTTACGCACAATACGCGTTCTGGAAATGCTCATTATCTAGCTGATAGCGAAGCAGATGCTATTGATTATGTGAAGGCGCTTCTTTCATATCTGCCATCAAATAATATGGATGGCTCACCGCATCTTCCTCCAACTCAGAATCTTGATGAGAACGCCGCAGATGCTGCGCTAAATACTTTGATTCCGGATAGCCCTAACCAGCCATACGATATGAAGACGCTCATAACAACTTTGGTTGATGAGGGCGAGTTCTTAGAAGTACACGCTTTATATGCGCCAAATATTGTCGTCGGCTTTGCGCGCATTGAAGGCGAATCAGTTGGCATTATTGCCAACCAACCATCGCAACTTGCCGGCACTTTAGATATCAATTCCAGTGAAAAAGCAGCTCGCTTCTTACGTTTCTGCGATGCCTTTAACATTCCAATTCTTACCTTGGTAGATGTTCCTGGATTCTTACCTGGCACCGAACAAGAGTGGAACGGAATCATCCGCCGTGGCGCAAAGTTGCTTTATGCATACGCTGAAGCATCAGTACCGCTAGTTACTTTGATTACCCGTAAAGCCTACGGTGGAGCCTTTATCGTTATGGGCTCAAAGTATTTGGGAAGCGATATCAACTTTGCTTGGCCGAGTGCGGAGATCGCAGTTATGGGCGCGCAAGGTGCGGTAAATATCTTGTACCGAAAAGAGATCGCCGATGCAAAAGATCCAGAGAAGGTTCGCGCAGAATTAGTTTCTGATTACACCGAGACGCTCTCTAATCCATATGCAGCAGCAGAGCGCGGAACAATCGATAGCGTAATTGAGCCACATCAATCACGAGCATATATAACCAAGGCTTTCCGCACGCTAAAGACTAAGCGCGATACTTTGCCGGCGCGCAAGCATGGGAATATTCCGCTCTAATGAAATTTACGATCACATCTGGCAATCCAACTGATGAGGAATTGCTTGCTCTAAAGGCTGCAATTGATCACCACAAAATGCAGAATTTGGTTCCTGTAATTAAGCGCAGCGTCTTTGGTCTGCCGCAATTGCGCCAACCACTTCCCCATCAGATCACCTTTGGTGCCCGGAGAAAATCTCGCTAATGCCAAAGATAGTTCTCGCTTCACAGTCAACTTCGCGCCGCCGCTTGCTGGAGGGCGCTGGAATTAATCCGACGATAATCGTTAGCAACGTAGATGAAGAAACCGATTTCTTTAACGCGATGTCACCGGCTGACATGGTGATTGCACTTGCGGTAACGAAGGCACACACTGTCCTCGAGCAGATTGATTACCCCGCCCTGATTATCGGGTGTGACTCAACTTTTGATGTTGACGGCGTCTCTTTCGGTAAGCCTGGTACTCCTGAAATCGCCCGCGAACGCGCTAAGAAAATCAGTGGCCGATCAGGCTTGCTCCATACCGGCCACTGCATTATCGATACTGCACAGGGTCGAGAAATTGCAGATCGCGTAACAACTAAGGTGACTTTTTCTGAGTTAACCGATCAAGAGATTGAAGATTACATAGCATCCGGCGAACCGCTACAAGTTGCGGGTGGTTTTACGCTAGATGGGTTTGGTTCACCATTTATTCCAATCATTGAAGGCGATTACACAAATGTGGTCGGGCTATCAATGCCTTTCTTACGTTCTGCGATGTCGCAGCTTGGCTACTCTTGGCCAGAAGTTAAGGAGATGCGATGAAACGCGTTCTAATTGCTAACCGTGGCGAAATCGCGCTGCGCGTTATTCGCGCTTGTCGTGATCATGGCATTGAGAGCGTCGCTGTTTATGCTGAAGAAGATCGCGATGCGCTCCACGTTAAGAGTGCAGACTTTGCATTCTCGCTAAATGGCGTTACCGCGACTCAAACTTATTTGGATATTTCAAAAATTATCGCTGCAGCAAAATCTTCTGGCGCAGACGCTGTTCATCCAGGATATGGATTCCTTTCAGAGCGAGCAGACTTTGCACAAGCGGTTATTGACGCTGGGTTGATTTGGATCGGTCCACCTCCTGCCGCGATTAGTGCGTTGGGTGACAAGGTTTCAGCGCGACGAATCGCTGCAAAGGCAGGTGCGCCACTAGTCGCCGGAACTAAAGATCCTGTGGCAGGTGCGGAAGAAGTAACCGCCTTTGCAAAAGAACATGGCCTGCCTGTTGCAATTAAAGCAGCGTTCGGTGGTGGAGGTCGCGGATTAAAAGTTGCACACACCATGGAAGAAATTCCTGAGCTCTTTGCATCTGCTGTTCGTGAGGCGATCGCTGGTTTCGGACGCGGTGAATGCTTTGTAGAACGCTACTTAGATAAGCCTCGTCACGTAGAAACTCAAGTCTTGGTTGATCAACACGGAAACGCAGTGGTTGTCAGCACGCGTGACTGTTCACTACAGCGCCGCCACCAAAAGCTTGTAGAAGAAGCTCCTGCACCATTCTTAACTGATGCGCAGAATGAAGAGCTCTACCGCTCAAGTAAGGCGATCATGAAAGAAGCCGGCTATGTCGGCGCTGGTACCTGCGAATTCTTAGTCGGCGCAGATGGAACTATCTCCTTCCTAGAGGTTAATACGCGCCTACAAGTTGAACACCCAGTCAGCGAAGAAGTAACTGGAATCGATTTAGTACGTGAACAATTTAGAATTGCGATGGGCGAGAAACTTGGTTTCACGGATCCAGAAATTCGTGGCCACTCACTTGAATTTCGCATTAACGGCGAAGATCCAGGACGTTCATTCCTGCCAGCACCAGGTCAGATAACGCAATGGAACTTGCCGACTGGTCCTGGAGTACGCGTAGATGCTGGATTTAAGAAAGGCGACACAATCGGTGGCAACTTTGATTCACTTCTCGCGAAGTTGATCGTCACTGGCGCAACACGTAAGCAAGCAATCGAGAGAGCGCGTCGCGCACTTGCAGAATTTGAAGTGGATGGTTTAGCAACAGCAATCCCATTCCATCGCGCGATTCTAGAAGATCCGGCATACACCGAAGATTTCAAGGTCTATACAAGTTATATAGAAAATGAATTTAAGAACGATATCCCGGCATTTTCCGTCACACCTATTCCTGTAACAACTAAGGTAGCGGCAGAGCATTTAGTTGCTGAGGTGAATGGCAAACGATTTGAGGTAAAACTGCACACTCCAGAACCTGTTGTTAAGCGCCATCGTGCAAAAGAGTCCAAAGTTAGCGGTGCAGGTGGTTCAGGGTTAACAAGTCCGATGCAAGGCACTGTTGTAAAAATTGCAGTTGAAGAAGGCGCTCTGGTAGAAGTCGGTGATTTGGTTATAGTTTTGGAAGCAATGAAGATGGAGCAACCATTGCTTGCCCACAAAGCAGGCAAAATCACTAATCTAAAAGCAGCTATTGGTGAAATTGTTTCAAGTGGCACAGTTTTGTGCGACATTATTAGCGCCTAATTTGCGTTCATAACTCGCAATTCACAAGTTCATTTAATCCAGTTACGCTGGGGCTATGAACGCGCAGCTTTTGGCAGAAGTGCAAGCCTGGATACTCGATGATCCAGATCCAAAGACCGCAGCGGAGTTAACGAAACTTGTCGCAGCTGGAGATGAAACCACTTTAAAGAAATACTTTGCGGGCTTTCTCCAATTTGGTACCGCCGGTTTGCGTGGCCCAATTGGCCCTGGTCCTTCATGCATGAATCGCGCAGTTGTTGGTCGTACCGCTGCAGGTTTAGTCGCTTATATGAAAGAACGCGGAATGAAGCGCGTGGTCATTGGACGCGATGCGCGTTATGGGTCTGAGGATTTCACCGAAGAATCTGCGCAGATATTTTCAGGTGCAGGTTTTGAGGTATTTGTCCTGCCGCGACCACTTCCAACTCCAGTACTAGCTTTTGCTACCCAAGAACTTAATTGTGATCTTGGAGTCATGGTGACAGCCAGCCATAATCCTCCGCAAGATAATGGCTACAAGGTTTATATCGGGCCAACTGCCGACGGTATTGAGTACGCCGCATCACAAATTATCAATCCAACGGATGGTTTTATCGCAAAAGAAATCGATTCGGTTAAATCACTTCGAGAGGTTCCAAGGGGAAACACTTGGACTGTCTTGGATGATGTCGTAGTTGAAAAGTACATAGCTCGTACTGCGGCATTGGCGCCACGTCCGGGTTCGCTAAAGATCGTTTACACCGCAATGCATGGCGTTGGCACTGAGACTGTAGAGAAGGTATTTGCTAAAGCCGGATTTCCTAACTTAGTTTTAGTAAGTGAACAAGCAGAACCAGATCCAGATTTTCCAACTGTGGCATTTCCAAACCCAGAAGAGCCAGGTGCGATTGATTTAGCGTTAGCGAAGGCGCGTGAAGTTGGCGCTGATTTAGTAATTGCCAATGATCCAGATGCCGATCGCTGCGCTGCCGCAGTAAATGATCCAAACGGTGGCTGGCGGATGTTGCGCGGTGATGAACTCGGCATCATCTTCGGAGAATGGATTGCGCGCAGCATGGCGCAAGATCAGACAAAGACCGGCGCCTTTGGTAATTCAATTGTCTCTTCATCTGCCTTGCGCAAGATCGCTGCTCACTATGTAATCGACTTTAAAGAGGTCTTAACGGGCTTTAAGTGGCTCGCAAAGATCGAAGATCTCGCCTTTGGTTATGAAGAGGCGATCGGTTACGCAGTCGATTCTGAGACTGTTAACGATAAGGACGGCATTTCTGCCGCGCTTTTCTTAGCGCAAATTGCAACTGATCTAAACGCTGACAGAAAAACGCTCGTAGATCTCTTAAATGAGGTTTGGGCACGTCACGGCTTCCATGGGACTGAACAAATCTCAATTCGAGTTAGCGATATGTCGCGAATTACCGAACTTCTCGCAGGTTTGCGTAAGAACCCTCCTGCAGAAATTGCAGGCCGTGCGGTATCGTCAATTGATGATTTGGCAGCGCCGAAAGATGGACTTCCACCAACAGATGGCTTGCGAATCTGGCTTGATGGAGGAATTCGCATCATTATCCGTCCGAGTGGAACGGAAGCGAAGATGAAGTGCTACATCGAGGTAATCACAAAAGATGAAAAGTCGGCAAACGAGCTCTTAAGCCAATTACGTCAACCACTTAAGGATTTTCTGGCATGAACTTCTACGGAATAGTCGATGGCAGCGAAAGTTCACTTAAGAACTTTCTCTCACAACTTCCTGGCGTAGACCAAGTCGGCGCTGAAGCGCGCGCGGCGATGTTGGCAACTCGAAGCATTAAGACAACAAGTAAGCGTTGGGCAATTGATACCGCAATTTCGATGGTTGATCTAACAACGCTAGAAGGTGCTGATACTCCTGGAAAGGTGCGCGCGCTTTGCACAAAGGCGGTGCGCCCTGATCCAACTGATTTAACGATTCCAAGTGTTGGCGCAGTCTGCGTTTACAACGATATGGTTTCGATTGCGCGTACTCATTTAGATGCGATCGGCGGCAAACACGTTCCAGTTGCTGCAGTTTCCACCGCATTCCCATCAGGCCGTGCATCAATGGAAGTTAAAATCCAAGACACTCAAGATGCGATCGATGCTGGTGCTGCCGAGATCGATATGGTGATCGATCGCGGCGCTTTCTTATCAGGCAGATATGGGCTGGTCTTTGATGAGATCGCAAAGATCCGCGAAGTCTGCGGAGATCGCGCACATCTAAAAGTTATCTTCGAAACAGGTGAGTTAGTTACCTATGACAATGTTCGTAAAGCCTCTTATCTAGCGATGCTTGCTGGCGCTGACTTCATTAAGACTTCTACTGGCAAAGTAGCGCCTGCGGCTACTCCCCCAGTTGTGCTCGTGATGTTAGAGGCGGTCCGTGATTTCTATGCAATGACTAATCGTCGCATCGGGGTAAAGCCCGCCGGTGGAATCCGCAACACTAAAGATGCGATTAAGCAGTTAGTACTAGTAAATGAAACTGCCGGCCCCGAATGGCTAACACCCGAGTTCTTCCGCATCGGTGCCAGCGCACTACTGAACGACCTTTTGATGCAACGCATGAAAATGGATGATGGCTACTACGCTAGCCCTAACTACGTAACGATCGATTAAGAGAAGGCGCCTAAGGAAAAACCATGACTTTTGAATATGCACCAGCACCCGAGTCTCGCGCAATCGTTTCGATTAAACCGAAGTATGGCCACTTTATCGATGGCAAATTTGTTAATGGGCGCAATCACTTTGCCACAATTAACCCAGCAACTGAAGAAGTCCTGAGCCAGATCGCTCTCGGCAGCGCCAGTGACGTTGATAAGGCCGTTATTGCAGCACAGAAGGCTTACACAAAAACCTGGTCAAAACTATCTGGCAAAGAACGCGGTAAATACCTTTATCGCATTGCGCGTATCTTGCAAGAACGTGCCCGCGAGTTTGCAGTACTTGAAACTCTAGATAACGGTAAGCCAATTCGCGAAACCCGCGACATTGATATTCCATTAGTTGCCGCGCACTTCTTCTATCACGCAGGATGGGCCGATAAATTAGATTACGCCGGCATGGGTAAGTCACCAAAGCCACATGGCGTTGCCGGCCAGATCATCCCTTGGAACTTCCCGTTATTGATGTTGGCGTGGAAGGTAGCGCCAGCACTTGCAACTGGAAATACCGTTGTATTGAAACCAGCCGAGACAACCTCTCTAACCGCACTTTTGTTTGCTGAAGTTTGTCAGCAAGCAGAACTTCCAGATGGCGTGGTAAATATTGTTACAGGCGACGGATCTACGGGATCTGCGATCGTTAACCACGCCGGAATACATAAGATCGCATTTACTGGCTCAACCGAAGTCGGTAAGAAAATTGCTCGCGCTATCGCCGGAACCAATAAGAAAGCGACGCTTGAACTAGGCGGAAAAGGCGCAAATATCGTCTTTGATGATGCTCCCATCGATGAGACTGTCGAAGGCATCGTTAATGGCATCTTCTTCAATCAAGGCCATGTCTGCTGTGCTGGATCGCGCTTGATTCTGCAAGAAGGTATCGCCAATGAAATTACCGAGAAACTTAAAGCACGTATGTCAAAGATTCGCGTCGGAGATCCATTAGATAAGAACACAGATCTGGGCGCAATTAACTCACGCGAGCAGTTAAATAAGATTAATGAACTATCTGCAGCAGGAGATTCTGAAGGCGCCGAACGTTGGAGCCCGGCTTGCAACTTATCCGATAAAGGTTTCTGGTTTGCCCCAACAATCTTCACGGGCGTTACTCAAGCTCACCGAATTGCGCGCGAAGAGATCTTTGGACCGGTACTTTCAATTCTTACCTTCCGAACACCGCAGGAAGCGATTGAGAAAGCAAATAACACTCCATTTGGGCTATCAGCTGGCGTATGGAGCGAGAAGGGTTCGCGAATTTTATGGGCCACTCAACAACTTCGCGCTGGAGTTATCTGGGCCAATACCTTCAATAAATTTGATCCAACATCACCATTTGGTGGATATAAAGAATCTGGCTGGGGACGCGAAGGCGGAAAACATGGCCTGGCTTCTTATCTGAAGGAAGGTAAGTAAATGTCACGTCTTGAAGTGAAGAAGACTTACAAGCTCTATATCAATGGTGCTTTCCCCCGCAGCGAGTCTGGCCGCATCTACGAAGTAACCGATGCAAAGGGGAACTTCATCGCTAATCCTGCACTGGCATCACGTAAAGATCTGCGTGATGCAGTTGTTGCAGCGCGCGCAGCGCAACCTGGTTGGGCAAAGGCAACTGCATACAACCGTGGGCAGATCCTCTATCGCATCGCAGAAATGCTGGAAGGTCGCGCGGATCAAATCGCAAATGAAATTTCCGCAACATCAGGAGTAACAGATAAGAAAGCGCACGAGCAACTTATGGCTGCGATCGATCGTTGGGTTTGGTATGCCGGCTGGAGCGATAAGTTGGCTGCAGCATTTGGCTCAACTAACCCAGTTGCTGGCCCTTATTACAACTTCACCATCCCTGAAGCGCAAGGCGTTATAGCAGTTGCACCTAGAGATGAATTCTTATCCTTTATCGATTCCATTGCGCCAGTAATTACATCTGGAAATTCAGTTATCGCACTAGTTCCTGGAGCATCAGCGGTTCCTGCGATGACCTTTGCTGAAGTGTTAGCAACAAGTGATCTGCCGCATGGCGTTATAAATATTCTGACTGGTTCACATGACGAGCTCGCTCCTTGGGCTGCATCACATATGGATATTGACGGTATGGATATATCTGGAATCGATAAGAAGAAGCGCACCGCACTTAAAGAAGCAGGTGCTGAAAATCTAAAGCGGATCCATCACTTTGATGATGCACAGACTCCAACTCGCATCTATGCATTTATGGAAGCGAAGACGGTCTGGCACCCAATCGGGGTTTAACTCTTATTCAGCAGAGATCTTTGCAAAACCTGGCTTTACGATCTCATCGATAATCGCCAGACGCTCTTCAAAGGGAATAAATGCGCTCTTTAGCGCATTTATAGTCACGCGCTGCAGATCTAAGAAACTCCAGTTAAACGCTTTAACTAATTCGTTCATCTCGCGGGTCATTGAAGTTGCCGACATTAAACGGTTATCCGTATTTACTGTCACGCGAAAGCGAAGTTTCGCTAAATCTCCGATTGGATGATCTGCGAAGTTTGCAGCGGCTCCTGTTTGGATATTCGATGATGGGCACATTTCCAAAGGAATACGACGATCACGAACATAAGCGGCGAGTTTTCCAAGACGCGCAGGTGTGTGGTTTAAATCGATATCGTCGATGATTCGTACGCCGTGGCCAAGACGTTCGGCGCCACAGAGTTGAATCGCTTCCCAGATCGAAGGAAGTCCGTAGGCCTCGCCAGCATGAATTGTGAAATGTGCATTTTCACGGCGAAGATATTCAAAGGTATCTAGCTGATCACTCGGTGGGAAGCCATCTTCAGGGCCTGCGATATCAAAGCCAACCACGCCACGATCGCGGTATTTAACCGCTAATTCAGCTACTTCTTGCGAAAGTTTATTCTGGCGCATTCCGCACAGAAGTAGAACCGCGCGAACCTTGCCACCAGATTTAGCAACTTCTTGTTCACCATCTTGAAATCCTTGCAGGATCGCTTCAATAACTTGTGAGAGCGTTAAACCTTTTTCAGTTAACAACTCAGGAGCCATGCGAACTTCGGCATATACAACGCCATCTTCGGCTAAATCAATTACACATTCGCGCGCAACCCGAACGATGTCAGCTGAGCGCTGCATAACTGCAACTGTGTGTGAAAAGGTTTCCAGATAACGAACTAGCGAACCTGAATCACAGGATGCACGGAACCACTCTGCTAACTCTGTTGCATCATAAGTTGGAAGTTCATGACCAATCTCTTTTGCAATATCGATAATTGTTTGTGGGCGAAGTCCCCCATCCAAGTGATCATGCAGCAAAGCTTTAGGTAAGCGCTTAACCTGTGCTGGCGTTGGAATTGAATTTAAAGTGCTCATTAACCTATCCGCTCGATTACTAGAGGCAGACGATTGACCGTTCCACCCTCTTCAATTGAAATTGCGCCATCTAGAATTTCCAGGGCGCGTTCAAATCTGGCTGGTTCATCGGTATGTAAAGTAAGTAGCGGCGAACCGGCTTTCACATAATCGCCGGGCTTGGCATGCATCTCGATACCGGCGCCCGCTTGTACTTTCTCGCCTTGCTTAGAACGGCCTGCGCCTAAGCGCCATGCGCTTACGCCAACTTTCATCGCATCCATCGCTGTCATAGTTCCAGAATTTTGAGCGGTGATTACATGTTGTTCGCGCGCAACCGGCAACTTCGCATCTGGATCTCCACCTTGGGCGGCAATCATGCGGCGCCAATGATCCATCGCAGAGCCATCTTGCAGAGCAACGGCAGGATCTTTTCCAACAATTCCGGCGGCATCGATCATTTCGCGTGCCAAGAGAATCGTTAACTCAACAACATCTGCGGGTCCCCCACCGGCTAAAACCTCAATAGATTCGCGTACTTCAAGGGCATTTCCGGCAGTCAGCCCAAGTGGAACATCCATCGCTGTAACGAGAGCTCGTGTCTTTACACCTGCATCGATACCAAGTTGAACCATAGTGCGCGCAAGCTCGGCAGCTTGCTTTGGATCACTCATAAATGCACCGCTGCCAGTTTTCACATCTAGAACCAGCGCTGAAGTTCCTTCAGCAATCTTCTTAGACATAATTGATGAAGCAATAAGTGGGATAGCCTCAACGGTCGCGGTTACATCACGCAGTGCATAAAGTTTCTTATCAGCTGGGGCAAGGCCAGCACCTGCTGCACAAATAACTGCGCCGGTATCTTGCAAGACTTTTAACATCTCTTCATTGGAAAGCGAAGCGCGCCAACCAGGAATTGATTCGAGCTTATCTAGCGTTCCACCTGTGTGGCCAAGGCCGCGCCCTGACAGTTGCGGAACAGCGCCACCACAGGCAGCAACTAGCGGCGCTAAGGGAAGGGTTATCTTGTCTCCGACGCCACCAGTTGAATGCTTATCAGCAGTTGGACTATCTAACATCGACCAATTCATGCGTTCGCCAGAGTTAATCATCGCCGTTGTCCAACGAGAAATTTCGCGGGAGTTCATGCCATTTAGCAAAATCGCCATCAAGAGAGCTGACATCTGTTCGTCAGCAATTACTCCGCGGGTGTATGCATCAACAGTCCAGTCAATTTGCTTATCAGTTAGTTCGTTGCGATCGCGTTTAGCGGCAATAATTTCTACAGCGGCAAACGGTTCAACCGAGTTGCTAGTCAAGACGCTTTTCCATCTCTTCTGGGCCAAATGCCCAGGGCAATAGGTCAGCTAAAGTTTTGATGCCATCATCTGTTGCCAATTGAAGTTTTGAGCCACCGTGCTCTTGAAGAAGTTGGCGACAGCGACCACAAGGCATTAACAAGTTGCCTGAGATATCAACGCAGGTAAATGCAATTAAGCGACCTCCACCAGAGTTAATTAGTGAAGAAACCAGTCCACATTCTGCGCATAAAGTAAGCCCGTAACTGGCATTTTCCACGTTACAACCAGTCACTATGCGACCGTCATCTACAAGTGCGGCAACGCCTACCGGAAACTTTGAATACGGTGCATAGGCCTGCTTCATCGCCAAAGTTGCCTGCTCTTTAAGAAGCTCCCAATTAATTTGCATATGCTGCACTCGCTGCCGCATTGATCGCCGCAGTTTGGGCAGCTAACGCTTTAGATTTGATTACTATCTCAATTCCCTTATCGCCGATACCGTAGCGATGTCCATAAATTCCAGCCTTAGCATCAATTACATCAGAGAGCTGACTGTTGTTAACTGCTTTGCCGATAATCGCTGAAACTGCAATATCTACACGTTTCACAACAGAGGCAATTAAGTACTTCGATGATGCGGGCGTAACGCTTAGGTAAAGATCAGGTTCGACAATAATTAGATTAACTTCCGGTGCGTTCTTCTTACGATTCTTTGCAGTGTTGGACTTAACGATCGCCTCAAAGAGCCTATCTGCTGATCCGGTTGTGGCATCGTAGATAACATCTATTCCAAGGCTTATAAGCGCCTTTGCCGAGACCACAGACTCGGTTGCGGTGTACTTAACAAAGGATCTGACGTTCTTTTTCGCCGCTGTTACACCGAGAAGAAAGCCATCTTCATATCCATCTGCATTTGAAGGTGTAGTTACCATCGCTACTTTGCCACTCTTGCTCGCTAGCGCTGCGCTGTAGCCCGCTAAGAATGCCGCTTCGTTTTCGGAGTAGATGATTGAAGTCACATTTAGCGCAGGAATAGAGGCATCGCCGATAATCGCGAACTGGGTATTTGGAAATTCGATCGCCAGCGGTTCAATGATTTTTGCATATTGACCACCTACCGCAATGATTGTCGTGCAACTCTTTGAAGTAAGTGTACGGATTCGCTTGGTGCGATCAGCGTTGGTGCCATCAGTAACAACGCTCTCAAATGTAAACGAGTACTGGCTCTGCGCTTTTTTCACGCCAGCAAGCGTCGCATCGTTATACGAGCGATCACCGGGCCCGCCTGTGTCGTAAGCGATGCAGATATTGCCCGCTGCACTTGCTTGTGGAGAGCTAAAAAGTGAGAGCCCCAATGCGGTTATCGCTAGCGCTGCACGTAACTTCATTAGAGGACCAAGCCAAGATTTTTATAGGTCTGCGCCAGAGTTGCGCTGGCGACGACGCGCGCTTTATCTGCTCCATCGTGAAGCACCTTAATTAGATGAGTTTCATCCTGCAGAAGTTCCAGGGCTTGGGTCCGAATCGGGCGTAGGTAATCAACAACGACTTCAGCAACCGCGCCTTTAAAGTCTCCATAACCTTTGCCAGCAAATTCATTCTCTAAATCTGCAACGCTCTTTCCAGAAAGCGCCGAATGAATAGTTAACAGATTGCTGATTCCAGGTTTTTCTTTCTCGTCAAAGGTTACTTCGCGGCCAGCATCGGTTGTTGCGCTCTTAATCTTCTTGGTATTTGCCTCTGGCGTATCCATTATTTCTAGTACACCCGCCGCCGAGCCCGATGATTTACTCATCTTATTTGTTGGTTCTTGTAGGTCATAAATCTTGGCGCCTGATTTTAAAATATAACCTTCTGGAATTCTAAAGGTCTCACCAAATCTAGAATTAAAGCGCGTTGCTAAATCTCGGGTTAACTCGATGTGCTGACGTTGGTCTTCACCGACTGGAACTTGGTGCGCCTGGTAAAGCAGAATATCTGCCGCCTGCAACATTGGGTAGGTAAAGAGTCCAACGCGCGCGGTATCTGCGCCACCTTTAGCTGACTTATCTTTAAATTGGGTCATGCGGTTGGCTTCACCAAAACCGGCGATACATTCCATAATCCAACCAAGTTGGTTATGTTCAGAGACATGTGACTGTACAAAGAGCGTAGATTTTTCAGGCGATATTCCAAGCGCAATTAACTGTGCAGCCGATGTAAGAATTCTCTTTCGGAGCAAGCCTGGATCTATCTCACCCGTGAGAGCATGAAGATCGACTATGCAGTAGAAGGCATCGTTTCCGCTCTGGAGATCAACCCATTGCTTTAGTGCACCGAGATAGTTGCCCAGGTGGAAGGAGTCGCTGGTGGGCTGGATGCCCGATAGAACTCGCTTCTGCGTCATAGTTGTAATTCTCGCATGAATCGCTAGTTACGCGATATCAATAACTGTCCTGCGCGCTTGCCTTCCATCGTCAAAACGGTGATTCGAATCCCGTTAACGCCAACAACATCGTGCGCGACGGGAATTCGGCCTAAGAAATGCATCACAAAACCGCTGGCAGTTTCATACGGTCCCTCAGGGATTTCTATGCCGGTTTCCTCACGTAAATCATCGATCGAGATCAGTCCGTCAACCTCAAAATCACCAGTGCGAGATTCGACAGAAACGTCGGCCTCATCGGTGTCATATTCGTCTTTAATGTCGCCAATCAAACATTCGACTAAATCTTCGAGAGTTACGATGCCATCGGTACCACCGTATTCATCCAGCACGATAGCTAAATGCTGGCGTTGATTGCGCATCTCAGTAAGGGCAGGAAGTACTCCCTTGGTACCAGGAAGAAACATAATATTTCTAACTAGCTCTTGAATTTTTCCGCCAGCGCTTACCAGCGTTGTATCAAGTAAATCACGCACATGGATAAAGCCAATGACCTCATCGGTTGATCCCCGAACAACTGGATAACGTGAGTGAGCACGATCAACGGCGAGCGCGATCGCTTTGCCTACTGTTAATGAGGCATCCATGAAATCAACTTCAGTACGCGGAACCATAACTTCATGAACTTGGCGCTCTGATGCGTTAAAGACTTCTTCTACGATATCTCGTTCTTCTGCAGTCAAGGCTGCGTGACCAGTAACCAAATCAAGTAGTTCTTCTTCAGACATCTGACTGCGCTGTTCTTTTGGATCGATTCCGAAGATACGTACGACAACATCGGTTGATCTAGAAAGAAGCCAAATAACTGGTCTAAAGAATTTTGCAGTGAAATCAATAGGGCCTGCGCTCCAAAGCGCAATCTCTTCGGTGCGAAATAGCGCAAGACGCTTTGGTACGAGCTCACCGAATACAAGTGAGAAGTAAGCGATTACTAAGGTAACTCCGATAAGCGAAGTTACATTTGCAGCATCATCTGAAAGACCAAGATCGACTAACTGCGGAATGACATAGACGCCGAGTCTTTCGGCGCCAAGTGCTGCCGATAAGAATCCACAGACAGTTACGCCAACTTGAGCAGCGGCCAAGAAGCGATTTGGGTTAGATGTAAGTACCGAAACCTTTCCGCCACGTTTACCTCGACTTGAGAGTTGGCGGACTTGGCTTTCACGAAGTGAGATCAAGGCGATTTCGGCTGCCACAAAGAATGAGCCGAGCAAGATCAGGCCAGCTACTGAGGCGAGATCGCCGATTAAAGAACCAATCGGGTAAGGGTCCATGATGGCGGTAATTCTACGGGAAACAACTCCCTTGAGGCCATTTCTTTAGCCCCTTCCCTATAAGCCCGAGCGTGGCCTATTCTTACCCAGCCTAGCCAACCGGCTAGCACCTTCATCCTACGGACCGTCGGGCACGTACCTGCCCGGAGAAGGAGATACCTTAAATGGCATCTGTTGTATTCGAAAACGCAACACGTATCTACCCAGGCACAACCAAACCTGCAGTCGACAAGTTAAACCTAACCGTTAATGACGGCGAATTTTTGGTTCTTGTTGGACCATCAGGTTGCGGTAAGTCAACATCACTACGTATGTTGGCCGGACTTGAAGAAATCGACGAAGGTCGAATTCTCATTGGTGATCGCGATGTAACAAATGTTGCGCCAAAAGATCGCGATATCGCAATGGTTTTCCAGTCATATGCGCTCTACCCACATATGACCGTTGCAGAGAACATGGGATTCGCACTTAAGATCGCTGGCGTTTCCAAGCAAGAGCGCGATAAGCGCGTTAATGAAGCAGCAAAGTTGCTCGACCTTGAGCCATACCTAGAGCGTAAGCCAAAGGCTCTATCTGGTGGACAGCGTCAGCGCGTTGCTATGGGTCGTGCGATTGTTCGCGAGCCACAGGTCTTCCTTATGGATGAGCCACTTTCCAACCTTGATGCGAAGTTGCGCGTTGCAACTCGTACCCAGATCGCAGCGCTACAGCGCCGCCTCGGAATCACAACTGTCTATGTAACTCACGACCAGGTTGAAGCTATGACTATGGGAGATCGCGTTGCAGTTCTCAAAGATGGTCTATTGCAGCAAGTTGATACACCACGCAACCTTTACGATTCACCAGATAATGCCTTCGTTGCTGGCTTCATCGGCTCACCTGCGATGAACCTACTCTCTGCTCCAGTCAGCGGTGGGAAGGCGATGCTTGGAGGTCTATCTGTAGATGTTCCAGGATCTGCCGGCGCATCAGTAACAGTTGGCATCCGCCCCGAAGGTTTTGCTCCAGCAGCAAACGGCTTCAAGGTTCTCGTTGAAGTAGTCGAAGAGCTAGGTGCAGATGCATTTGTTTACGGAAAGCCTGCAGATTCATCTGTGAAATTCGCAAATGTAACTGATGAGGGCGCACAAGTAATTGTTCGCTGGGATCCAAAGAACCCACCAAAGCCAGGCGAGACAATCACTGTCACCGCTTTAGCTGCATCAGTTCACCTCTTCAACGCAACAACCGGAGAGCGTATTAAGTAATAAAGAATTAATTAGCAACCCCCGTTACGCATTTTCAAAAAAATGTAGCGGGGGTTGTTTATTCTCTTACTTGAAATTTCTCCTGCTCAATCTCAAAATCTCCACGTAAAATATGAACATCACCGGCCCCATATTTACGCCATTTATCCGTCAACACCAAGGCGGTATCTTCATCAATGCCTAAAAGCGCGGTATCAGCATCTTTTCGCATAATCGCCGCAGTAACGCGATCAGGCAGCCAGCCTAAGAATTTGTCGTAATGGGGAATTACTTCAATATGCGGAAAGAGATTTAAGCCCTGACTGATATGTGAGCGGCGAATTCCAACTATCTTTCCGCCAAAGGCCATCGCTCCTGCCGAGCAACCGGCAAGTGAGGCGCCACTTTCCCAAGCCTGCACGATCGCATCCCACATAGGCGTACCTACAAAGACTTCAGATAAATGCACTGGGTCTCCCCCAGAAAAATAGATTAAGCCCGCGCTCTTAATCGCTTCAATCCACTGCTCATTTGCGGCATCTTCACGAGTAAGAACAGGTAAGTATTTAACTTCGCATCCGATTCGTGATGCCTGATCGGCGCCGCGTTGTCTCCAAAAATCTAGACGCTCTTCGCCTTCTTTTCCCGCAGCGGTAGGAATCTGAATATAAGTATTTGATTTGCCACGGGAAATACCCAAGCGCAAGAGCTCTGCTTCTAGCGACTGCGCTTCGGGTAAATATTCTCCAGAACCAACTAGCGCTAAAGCACCTGGTTGGCTAACAGACATATTTATGCCATTGCAACTTTCAAGTTTTCATCAATTGAATTGAGGAACTCTTGAGTTGTTTGATAGGGCGCAGTCTTTGAGATTAGCAGAGCAAGATCTTTTGTCATCTTCCCTGATTCAACTGTTTCGATACAGACCCGTTCTAGCGTTGAACAGAACTTCGCAAGTTCAGCGTTGTTATCTAGCTTGGCGCGGTGGGCAAGTCCCTGAGTCCAAGCAAAGATCGATGCGATTGGGTTTGTTGAAGTCGCCTTACCTGCTTGGTGATCGCGGTAGTGGCGAGTAACAGTGCCGTGCGCTGCCTCTGATTCGCAGATCTTTCCATCTGGAGTCATAAGCACTGATGTCATCAAACCAAGTGAGCCATAACCCTGAGCGACGGTATCTGACTGCACATCGCCGTCGTAGTTCTTACAGGCCCAGACATATCCACCTTCCATGCGAAGTGACATAGCAACCATGTCATCAATTAAACGGTGCTCGTACCAAATACCGGCAGAATCAAATTGGCTCTTGAACTCTGCTTGGTAGATCTCTTCAAAGATATCTTTGAAGCGACCGTCATAAGCCTTAAGAATTGTGTTCTTAGTTGAGAGATAAACTGGGAATTTACGAAGAAGTCCGTAGTTAAGTGAAGCGCGAGCAAAGTCGCGGATTGAATCATCGACGTTATACATAGCCATCGCTACACCTGAAGATTCGAAATTAAAGACTTCTGTGTTAATTGGCGCAGAGCCATCTTCAGGGACGAATGAGATTGTTAGCTTTCCTGGACCTGGAACCTTGAAATCAGTTGCGCGGTATTGATCACCGAATGCGTGACGGCCGATAACGATTGGCTTTGTCCAGTGTGGAACCAAACGTGGCACGTTAGAGATGATGATTGGCTCGCGGAAAATAACGCCGCCCAAGATATTGCGGATTGTTCCGTTAGGAGACTTCCACATCTTCTTAAGGCCAAATTCCTCAACGCGCGCTTCGTCGGGAGTAATAGTTGCGCACTTGATACCAACCCCATGCTTTTGAATAGCGCGGGCAGAGTCAATAGTTACTTGATCATCTGTTGCATCGCGATGTTCCATTCCTAGGTCGTAATACTCAAGATTTACATCAAGGTAAGGAAGGATCAAGGAATCTTTGATGAACTGCCACATGATGCGGGTCATCTCATCGCCATCTAGTTCGACAACGGTTCCAGTTACTTTGATTTTGCTCATATCTTTTCCTTACTAGAGTGTCTGAACATCTGCTTGCTTGGCACGGACTGCTTCCGCAGCTTCCTTTAGCCCAGCAAGTTCTGAATCGGTGAGTTTTGTTTCGACAACTTTCTTTACGCCAGAGCGACCGATCTCTGCTTCTACTCCGAGGTAGACGCCTGAAATTCCATATTCACCATCAACCCAAGCGCAAACTGGCATCACTGCACCTGAATCTTCGATTACCGCTTTAGCCATACGAGCAGCTGCTGCAGATGGTGCGTAGTAAGCAGAACCAGTCTTAAGGAGCGCAACAACTTCTGCACCACCGTTACGAGTGCGATCTACAAGTTCATCAATTTCTGCCTGTGAAAGAAGTTCGGAGAGTTGCTTGCCATCTACTGTGCAGCGACTTGGAACTGGAACCATGGTGTCGCCATGTGAACCCAAAGTCAGAGTCTTAACTGAACCAACGGCAACGCCGAGCTTTTCAGCAACAAAGTTTGTAAAGCGCGCGGTATCGAGCATTCCAGCCTGGCCCATTACGCGATTCTTTGGAAAATTAGTTGCGATCTGAGTAAGTGCAGTCATTTCATCGAGTGGATTTGAAACCACGATGATTACTGCGTTTGGTGAGTGCTTTGCAATATTTTCAGCAACGCCACGGACGATTCCGGCGTTTACACCGATCAGATCCATGCGGCTCATACCTGGCTTGCGTGGCAGGCCTGCAGTAATTACAACGACATCAGAGTTTGCGGTCGCTTCATATCCTGCGCCATCAGCAGTTGTTGTAGCGCCAATAATTTTTGTTTCAAATCCTTCGATAGAGCGTGATTGATTCATATCGAGAGCCAAGCCTTCAGGCTTTCCTTCGAGGATATCTGTGAGTACAACAGTTTCGAAGATGTTGTATTCAGCTAAGCGAAGGGCCGTTGTTGAACCGTAGAAACCAGCTCCAACAACGGTGACTTTTCCAGAAATTGCTTTGGCAGACATAACCGACTCTTTCTCTTACGTTCTCTTGATATCGAGAGAAACTCTACAACCCGCGAGGAAGTGAAATAGCCACGGCCAAGAGGGCCAGCGCTATTCCGAGGGCTAAATACCGTTCAACTTTTCCAGTTTTCCAATGTGCGATCGCAATCACACCCATACCTATGGCGATCGCTATCGAACCGAGGCGGACAAATGAAGCCACCCCCGCGATAAAGCCAATTCCAATAACCAGGTATGCCAGGCGCACACCAATTGAATTTATCTCTCGCATGCTTCGACCACGTTCTGCAGCAACATGGCGCGGGTCATTGGTCCGACTCCACCAGGCATTGGCGCAACGAAAGATGCAACTTCCATAACTCCGGGATCAACATCACCAAGCAAACCTGCAGAAGTTCTAGAGATTCCAACATCAACAACAACTGCGCCTTCTTTAACAGCGTTTGCCTTTAGGAAGTGAGCGCTTCCGATAGCGGCGATAACAATGTCAGCGCACTTGGTGTGTGAAAGCAAATCTTTTGTGCCGGTGTGAGTCAAAGTGACTGTGGCATTTTCTTGTTTGCGGGTAAGCAGTAAACCAAGTGGGCGTCCCACTGTTAGGCCCCGACCAATAACCACAACTTCAGCACCCGCTAGCGGAATTTTAT